>Ga0065705_10001787_pt1 | contig 75410 bp, 66 predicted proteins | sample SwibulcommuniRL2_FD_59092 | JGI IMG/M metagenome (GOLD analysis project Ga0065705, IMG submission 59092) | Bulk soil microbial communities from switchgrass field near Rose Lake, East Lansing, Michigan, USA - RL2 Bulk Soil v2 (version 2) | ecosystem: Environmental > Terrestrial > Soil >...
CGGGCTCGCGCATCGCGCGAGCCCGCCGGAGTTTTTGTTCCAGGCCCTTTTCGCCGCCGCTGGTCACCCGGCGGCTTTAGGTGTCAAGACCTAGTAAGGCCACAAACCGCCCGCTGGCTGTGAGACGGATGCCTTGTATGGCCACAAGCCACCAGCATCGGTGTCAGCCGGAGCTGCGGTATTGGCTGCGACGCCGACTACCAGTGCCAGTGCCGCAGCGGTCAAAACTGCGATCTGCTTAATTTTCTTCATTGCGGGTGCGATCCTTCGCTTGTGAAAATGCGGTTGCTAGCCACGACGCCCCGCTAGAAGTGCGAAGCGCCGGGGTTCATCCTAGTGACAATCGACACGGGCAACAAGTGATCGGTCGATAATGCGATACTGATTCCGTGGATCAAATACCCCCAGCAGCCTCCGTGCAAATGTCCGTCTCCCGACTGCTGCACACGGTGCAGGCTGAAGACTATGAAGCGGCCTGCGCACTAGGCAGAGAACTACTCCCGCGGCTTTCCGTGGAAACCGATCCGGGGACCGCGTGGCTGGTCCAGGACGCCGTCTGCTCTGCGGCTCATCAAGCCGATGATTACGAATTCATGAATTCTGTAGCCACACAATTGCTGCACAGCGCAGCATTGCTTGCGCGCCCGGACCTGCAGGTTGTGGCGCTGTGCAAAGCATCCACCGCCCAACGCTGCCTTGGCCAGCTGGAACCTGCCTTAGCCCTTGCCCATCAGGCCCGGGAAGAAAGCATCAATTTTCCTGTTGATTCTCCNCTGCGCGTCNAGGTTTACCAGGTGCTTATTGCAGCNTTGGTGGAATCAGGAAATTTCCAGGACGCCTGGGCNCTGCACAGCCTGCTCGATNACTGCCTGCACCTGATTGCCGANACCCATGAACAGGGCAAAGCCTATTGGACTCTGGGCAATCTGGCTTTCCTGGTCGACCAGCTGCCGCTTGGACTGCACTACCATGACCGGGCTGCGGTGCTGCTCTCGCCGGCCAAAGACATGCTGCTCTGGGCACGCTTCAATCGTGCCTCCACCGAGCTGAGGCTGCAGGCAGGACTACTCGACTCGGCCACGCGGGACTGCCTGCGGCGCGCAGAAACAGCATTCGAACTGATCGATGCCGGGGATCTGGACCGGATGGGATTGCGCTTGACCCAATCCCGGCTCGCCGCGCTGAGCGGTGAGCCCGAGGCAGGGCTGAAACTGCTCGAAGATTTCACCGCAGACTACGCGGGCTCCGGGGAGCATCTGGTGCCGCTCTACCAGTGGTGGGCCGAGTTGCTGACCTCTCTGGGGCGCGAAGCACTGGCTGCGAAGAAGCTGCAGTACGTTGCCAGGTGGACCCCGGAAAGCACCGGCGAGCAAGGAATAGGCCAATGAGCGATAATTCTGACCCGCGCATCGAGGACATCGTGGAGGCGATTGTGAGCATCTCCAGCGGCGACTTCTCGGTGTCGTTATCCCCCGGTCCGCTGCGCGACGATGTAGACGCGATCACCGTGGGCATCAAGGCTATGGCGGTCAGGTTGGGTGCCACCTATGATGCCTTGGAGCAGCGGGTTGCCCAGCGCACGGTGATGCTTGAAAAAGCCCGTGGCTCGCTGGAAGTCATGGCCTACACCGATGCACTGACCGGCCTGGCAAACCGCGCGGCGCTCATCCGCGCCTTAAATGCCCACCGCGAATCGCTGCAGCGCGGCGAACCAGCTGCGGTGCTGTTCCTGCTGGATCTGGATTCCTTCAAGCACATCAATGACACCCACGGGCACAACGCCGGGGACACGGTGCTTCAAGAGGTCGCCCGGCGGCTGGAAGCCAATATCCGACCCGGGGATTTTGTGGCTCGGCTGGGCGGTGACGAGTTCGCCATCCTGGCGCACGCGGATCTGGTGACTGCGCAGGCTATGGGGCAGCGCCTGAGTACTGTACTGCAAGAACCCATGGACCTCGGCACGTCGGTGATTGCTCCAGGCGGAAGCATCGGCTTCTGCAGCAGCAACCCGGCGCTGAATTCCGAGCAGTGGATCGAGCAGGCAGATACCGCAATGTACGTTGCTAAGCGGCACGCCACCCAAAAGGTCATGCAGTTTGAGCAGTACATGCTCTATGAGCGGCATCAAAAAGCAAGCCTCAGCGCCGCATTGCGCGATGCCTTGACCTCGAAGGAAATTTTCCCGGTCTACCAGCCAATCGTCTGCGCCGCCACCGGGGTGCATGTGGGTGTGGAGGCATTGGCCCGTTGGGCGCACCCGCAACTTGGCGTGCTGCCGCCCATCGAATTCCTGCCGCTGGCCGCCGCCGCGGGCATCTCGGACAAGTTGACCGCACGAATCCTCTCTGCAACATTGTCGGATCTTTCCTCGTGGCGGGCCCAGGGTGCGGTGCCCGAGGACTTCCGGGTGCAGGTGAACGTGACACCGGCGGAACTCAGCGACCTGTCATTTCCAGACATCGTCCAGAGCCAATTGCGCCGGTATCAGATTCCTGCCGCCTGCTTGGTCATCGAGGTCACCGAGGAGCGTTATATTTCCGATGGCAAGTTAGAGCTGTACACGCTCAATGGCCTGAGAAACATGGGGGTGAAAGTGTACATCGACGATTTTGGGGCCGGATATTCTTCCTTCGGCTACCTCAGCAAGCTGCCCGTTGCCGGCGTGAAAATCGACCGTTCGCTGAATACCGAGGTGGAAACCAGTGCGCGGCAACGCGCAATCCTGCGCTCGATTTTTGATCTTGCGGTGGCCTGCGAGCTTGACTGCATCGTGGAGGGTGTCGAAACTGCCAGCCAGGAAGAAGCCCTCAAGCGCTTGGGAGCAACTTATTTCCAAGGCTATTTTTACGGTTTGCCGGGAGCCTACACACCTACCATGGGAAGGTAAAACTTAGCCAAACTTTGGGATAGAATGGCACGGGAAATATTAGTGACTTTCACCTCACCGCTCAGTCGGGACTTGGTGCTGGTGGACAGTCAGCGATCACATTTGGGGAACGATGATCACTCAACCTATGGAAGCGCAGCCGCATCCCGGTGCACAGCCGCAATGGACCGTCAGCGTTCTACAGGCGCGCATCCAGGAAATCAGCTTTCCCCCGGGAACCACACTTGACCCCGCACTGCTCCATGAAATCAGCACGTATCTGTTGAGTGAAGAGCCCGAGGGTGGCATCCGCGCCCTGATTCACCTCAGCGGCCTGGCCGACGTATGCCCCGAGGCGGCGCCGCGACTGAGCAAGTCAAAGCCCTCCACACGATTGGCACTGCTGGGTCAAAGTCGCGTGGACCGGGTACTTGCCGGATTCATGCTGGCAGACATGTGCAACTCGAGCATCGCCAAATACGTGACTAGCCTCGACGAAGCGCTCGCTTACCTCACCGATGGCGAGCCTCTGTAGCGTTAAACCCGATTAGCCTGGCGGTCCCTGCCTGCATGGACGCCGGCCGCGGGATACCCGCCTGAGGCCTGGGCGGCTTTTCTGCCTCAATGATTTTCTTGAGAGCTGAGTTGTCCCAAGACCGTCCACGCCGAATCTTCGGCGCCTTAGCGCCCAGCCTGCGGCAAATGCGTGGCCAACGAAGGTACCGAATCCAGTATCGATCTGGGCACCCATGGCTGGGGACTGTCCCACTATCCCGAGCAGCGAAGCTGCTCCGATACACCCCGGGCCATCGGCTCTTTGGAGGTGCAGAGCCGGCGTAAAGCAGACGCTATGTTACGGATCCTTCCGAACCTTTGGAAACGGGCGCGCGAGCGGCGATTACAGCGATACTTTCCGCATCTACAGATTTAATCCCGTCCGTCTACCGGTTGATAAGGCTGGGTACTCCAGCCCGTTGAGCCGGCTTTCACTGGCGTTCACGCTGTACCGCGATGCACCTCGTGAAAATGAGGGCACCGCGGTGTTTTCCGCGTTGAATGCCCCTCTTGCTGCATACGCCATCCGGCCTTGGCAGGAAAAACGACCGTAGCTGGCTGATTGAACTGCGCTCAGATGCATTGCAGAAAAATTGCAGCGAGCCCCGCAGGAAATCATCTAAATGCTCAGAGCGGCACCCGGTTCGCCACTCCCCTGGCCCGGTAGGTCCCATCAATCACCGTGTCAACATGGCGAATCCATGACAGGTCCGCATAGGTATGCTGGGTGTGTAAAAAGATCAGATCTGCACCGAAGTCACGCGGGTTTAGATATCCCGATATCTGAACTTCCCCTAAAGTTATGGGTTCAGCAAAATGATGATCATGGAATCCAACGTCGGCTCCGGATTTCAGCAGCAAATCCATAACCTGCAGCGCCACAGAGCCAGCTAGATCCGCGGTGTCAGGTTGATTGGACAAACCGATGACCATCACCTTGGAGCCGGACAGGGCTTTTCCCAAATCTGCGAGCACACGCGCACAACGTTCCACCACCGCGGCAGGGCGGTGCTTGTTGGACTTCAGAGCCGCTTCAAGTACCGGAAACTGTAAATCAACGGCTTGTGATTGATTGAGCAAATGGGTCGGGTCGCGGGTCAGCGCGTAACCACCGGCACCCGAGCCAGCAAAGGAATCCGAAACAGCATCTGGATTTAGATTAGCCAACTCCAGAACCTCTTCAAATGGAACATCGAGCGCCGTACATACCTGAGCGAATTCATTAATCAGCGCAGTATTTACCGTGTGGTACGCGGTTTCGAAGAGTTTTGTCATCTCCGCGGATTCCAAGCCATAAGTACGCTGGAACGTAAATACTCCGTGTCCGAAAAACTTCACCGCCGCTTCGCGGCAGGAGGTGGTGTATCCACCGACTAGTCGCGGGGCATGAGTATCTTTTGGCTGGGAGATATCCGTGTGAGTTGGTTCAGGACTGAATACCACGTGTACGTCAACGCCTGGTACTAAGGAAAGTCCGCGCAATGGTTCCACAATCAGTTCGCGCGTAGCACCTGCATAGGTTGTCGTGGTCTGCACAATGAGCTGATCTGATACCGCTGCGTTTACCACGAGGCCGCAGGCTTCGTGCAGAGGCGAATAATCTGGGACCTTGGTTTCAAGGATTGGTATGGGTACGCAGATGATCACCACTGCAGCTCTGGCAAGTGCTGCCGGATCGGCAGTCAGCGTCAGCAGCTGTTCGTCAAGCGCGTGGGCGATCCTCTTATTTTCGAGCAACGACAAGCTCATGGACCCATTGAATAGCTCAGCGAGCCGGGACTCAGAGACATCAAACCCGAGCATCCGGACTTTGGGGATGCAATGTTTGTGAAGTATCCGCACTCCGACCGGCCCCAAACCGACCACTGCGATGTCGTAGTCAAATTTGTTGTCAATACGCGGATTCTCGCCTGCGAATTTTTGCGGCGAGTCTCCGGTATCGACAGCGTTTGACGGGCCGAGTTTCCCACGAATATTTTGAACAGCCATGATGCTTCCCCCAAGAAGTCTCCAAGATACCGTTCAGAATACTACGGTGCTCCCACTTTCGTTAGAACAGGTGCAGGGCCAGCGCAACATTTCCTCTGTACTCCCCCAAAAGTGCACAGTGAGTTGACGCCAGCCCAGGCAAACTGTCGGTCCGTCCTGAAACAAGCTTGAACTGGCACATGCCAAGTTGGCTAGGACATCCAATGAGGAATACAGAAAACCCCAAAGCGAAGCGAGAAATGTGGGGTTAACCCCACGTTAAACGCATACCTTTGGACGGCGCTTCAACTAATATCGTGCGTACACGCGCTGTTTCGTGGTGACCGAACAGCCGGTAATGCTGGGAAATATCCAGCATGCGTACTGGTCTTCTCCAGATGGGCTCGATGTGTGAGCACCGTGGAACACCGAGAATCATCCTCGCCACATTGACGTCCAATTTCTGGGTTTAAGCCATTCTGTGCCGAGCGCCAAGAAATATATCCTGCACTTAGAACCCACCTTCAGCGTGCCTAAAGCTAACTCCTCAGCACCCACAGGACAGAAGAATGTATGCCAAATTTAGTTTTGGTTGGCTAAACGTCCAAAGCGCTAAAGGCACCCCTAAATGGTTTCTGAAATACTCCGTGATACTTTTTACCTATTCCTTCTTTCATCGTATTGTTGGATTAGTTGGCCATAATAAAGATCAACTAGGTATCGCTGGGGAGCGCAACCTACACTCGCAAAGGTTCGTCAGTACTGAACCTAAATTAGGTGCTTTGGGGAGTACTCGACTTGTTGTTTTTAAATCCGCATTCTTCCATCCGGTACTACCATTTCTGGCCGGGAAAATCCCATGCATAACAGGCAAATGCTTCTTGATAAGCTGGGAAAATTCACGCAAGGATACCGTGACAGAGTTGCCATCGTGACGGGCGGATCCGGTTTGGGAAAATCCTGGGTACTCGAACAAATTGGCCAGCGGCTCGACGGACACCCCCACCGTCTTATACGTTCGGGCAAACACGATTCGGCGTGGCCCTTGTCTGGATTACTCTCTTTTATTTCGGCTGTTCCGCTGAAGCTTTCCCCTGCGGTCTCTGGGCTCTTCCCCGATTCTACGGATTCTGTAGTCGACCGTTATCGAATCGCCATGGCGTTGCTCCCAGAACTCACCGAAAAAATTGAACCAGACACGGTATTCCTTATTGACGATTTAGATTTCATGGATCCCGACAGTCAACGGATCTTAGGATTCCTTGCAAGCCGGCTGCAGGGCAACCGTGTAAGTTTTATCGCCACGATTACTTCAGCTACGGCACCTGAGCCATTCGACGTCTTCCAACGCTTCCAGTTGGAGATCGTGGATTCACTGACCCTGAAACAGATGGCCATAGAAGAAAGTGTTATCGAGCTACAGGAGTCCGTCGCCGAAATTCTTGTTTGTTTTGCTCGTGGAAATCCCGGGACGCTACTTGAACATGTGCGTTCGTTGTCGGATGCACAAAAGTCGAATCGGGAGCCCCTGACACTTCCCTACCATGCACGGATAGAGTCCTCTTCCACATTGCGTGCCTTGGAATCGCGCTTTACCTCAACGCAGATTACAGCGCTGAAACACATCGCGATTGGCCCGGTACTGCCATATAACGTGGCCTTAGAAATTCCTGATGTCTCGGAGCATGACCTCCGCGAACTGGTAAACGCCGGTGTCGTGAGATTTTCTCAAGAATTACTCAACCTTCCCAATGCCCTCATGCGCAGCCATTTGTTTTGGGGTATCGGTTCTTTGCAACGCCGCCAGATGCATCAGCTCATCGCCGAAGCCGCTAACTCCATAGAACTCAAGCTATTTCATCAAAGCCGGGTTGACGATTCGCAGATACCCTCACGCCAGCTAATTCGTAGTGCCGTCAGCCTGGTTGACGCCGGCTACATCCATGCAGCCATTGAAGTTGTTGAATGGACCCTGACTCACCTCGATAATGAGAATCCGGCGCCCGAACTCCTTCTATTCATTCAGCAACTCATGCGCAGTGCACATTTAGGTATCGCCTGGCGCTATATCAAATATCTCGATGGCTTCAATCTGGCATCTGACGAGAAACTCATGTTATTAAACCAAGAGGTAGAACTGCGTGTCCTCGAAGGCTCAACCATCCCCACTTCCAGTATCCATAATGCGGTGGAAGAGCACCAAGCAAATAACCTCGCACTCAGCGCAAATCTAATGAGCATGAGCGCTCTGGCCCTGTGCCTCGATGGAAAGCTTGACGAAGCACACACAGATTTGCAGCATGCCCGGAGATTATTTTCCGAAGCTAAATCAGCGCCTGGTCCACGTTTCCAGCACGCCCAGGTACTCCATGACTCGTATACCGGAAACCAAGCGTCGGTAATGTCTATCTATCAGTCGGTGATCCAGCGAAAAGCAGCCGACGTTAATGGCATTACATTCCTGACTGTCGCCTCTGCGCTCTCGAGGCTTGGTTACCACGAACAGGCGCGCACTGCACTTTTGCCGCTGCTGAACGGGACCAGCACCGAGGTTGTCTACCAATCATTGGGGCTACTGTACGAAGCCCAATTTGCCATCACGGCTCATGAGGTACCGCGGGCATTACGAGCGGTAGAACGCTGGAACGCCTCGTCCGGTGTGGACTTGATGCGTCCGCTGCCATGTATTATCAACGCGTGGTATTGGATTATGAAGGACCGCGCCGATAAGGCGGGCCCCGTCCTAGATGCTTTGCGCCCCTTCGTGATAGGACAGCTGCCCTCAATTTACTCCACTCTGGTCACCGAGCTTCAAGGACTACAAGCGCTGATGGGCGCAAGGTTTGATGAAGCAGTCACGTACTTTCAGCAGGCGCAACTGGCACACGGCGAAATCGTCAGTATCCATTACGTGGAAACCTGCGTAAATCTCATCGAGGCACTGTCCTGCGCTCATCATGTTCAAGAAGCAGCCAATGAATTCAGAGCTACTCAATCTTTGATGGCTAGAATTTCGGGTCGGCATGCCAAGATGTTGATACTTCGCGCTCAAGCCATCGCATTGCCCGGCGATATTTCTCGCGCTCGTTTCCAAGCACTGCTCGATATGTGGCAACCCTCAGATGGCCAACTTGAACTCGCAAGAATCCACCACTGCTTTGGGACCCGTTTGGGAACTGCTGGCCGGATAGAACAGAGCATCGAGCAACTTGCTATTGCGCGCACCATCTACCGGAATATTGGGGCCTTAGGCTGGGCGCAACGGGTCGAATCTCAGCTCTCAAGCGTAAACGCTAGCACCGCTAACACCGCGGAGGACTCTTATTTCAAAATGCTCTCCACCGACGAGGCCCAGGTTGTCGCCATGGTTCGAAAAGGCATGACAAATAAGGATATCGCCGAAGAACTATTCATCACGGTTAGTGCCGTGGAGGCCAGACTGACGCGGCTATTCCGCAAAACCGGTACACGGAATCGACAACAGCTCTCGGCGCATTTCGCCTCAGGCTCGAACTAACCCGTAGCCTCATTGGCAGTTGGCGTTCTACCCGGCCGAACTTGCGCGAAGTACGCACTTGATCCACGTCTAGGACAATATTTCAGCACACAGATACGCTCAGGAGCACTAGTTGGAAATCATTCCAACTAGTGCTCCTTCTCTGTTTTGAGTGAAAGGTTTCACCATGTCTGCGACAACTGCGAGCACTTCCACACTGCTCCGTGCCGAACGCTTCTCCAACCCATCGTGCGTATCCAAAATCGAGAAGCAAGTTGACCGACTCGAGGGGATTGACGAGCTTCAGTTACTCTGATCCTCGGGCCGTATCGGGGTGGACCACGCCCCAGCACAAACCTCCGTTGAGCAACTCATTGCCGCAGTGAACAAAGCCGGAAATAACTCCCAGGCCTCGGACTTCTCATCCCCCATCGGCAATTAAGAAAGCTAGACGTGTTCCTGAAATCGCTTGGCAATTTCAGGTGCAGAAATTGTCTTATTCCGGTGGTTTCTGGCCTGCTAATTCTTCTTTTTCTCGGTGTTCAGTTCCTATGTGCCGGGAACTGAGCGAACTGAACAACGCCCTAGAAAGCTTTTGCGCACCAACCCGAAGCGGTCGGTACGCAAAAACAGCCTCAGATTTCACCTATCACAGGCTCAAGAGTTCTTACGCTAGCAACTGGTGCGGATAGTTCGCATCACGGTGCTGGAATTCCAAGATGGCCGGATTTTTGATCTTCCCATCCTGGATCTCAATGGCGCGCGCAATGGTCTTGTTCTCGTTCCAAGCTCCAGGCCCGGCGAGCACCACGTCGAGGAATGGCAGCAATCCGTCGCTGATTTCCCAGCTGGCCGAGTTCCACAGATATGAGGGCGAGTGGTCCACCGCGTAATAGTTGATGTTCTTTCCCACGCTGAACATTGGATCAGCGAAGGTGGTCGGCTTAGCCCACTCGAAACCCATCCCTTCATCGCAAGAGACATCAACAATCAAGCTTCCTGGGGCAAAGGCGCTCAGTTCTTCGGTACTCAGATACATCAGTGGTGCATTGGGATCCTGCAGGGTGCAGTTAATAACCATGTCGTGTTCCGCGAGGAACGGCGCCAAGGGCACCTTGCCGGTATCGGTGGTCACTTCGCCCAAGTTGGGACCGTCTTCGTGTTCGAACTGCACCATGTCCACCGCGTGAATTGGTGAGGCCACCGCTGCCACAGCGCGCGAGGTGAGCACCTTGATCTCATTAACACCGTGCGCCCGTAAGGCAGTCACCGCACCGCGAGCGGTCGCTCCAAAACCAATGACCACCGCAGACAGACGGCGCCCGTAGTCTCCGGTCACCCCACACAGCTGCATGGAATGAAGCACCGAAGCATAGCCAGCAAGCTCGTTATTCTTGTGGAATACGTGAAGCCCGAAGCTCCCGTCGACACCCCAGTGATTCATCGCTTCGAAGGCGATCAGCGTCAGCTTCTTATCTACCGCCAGCTGGGTGAGTTTTTGGTCCTGAACGCAGTGCGGCCAGCCCCAAAGGATCTGTCCTTCGCGCATTTCTTCGAGGTCTGCATGCTGCGGCTTAGGCAGCAGCACGATATCTGCGGTTTTCATGACTTCGCCTCGTGAGGCAATTTTGCCTACCAACGGTGCGAGTTGTTCGTCATCGATGCCGCATGGGAGACCGTAGCCGGTTTCAACCATCATTCGTTTGCGGAAGCGCTCTTCGATGCGCTCGAAGTGCATCGGGTGGATCGGTAAACGCCGTTCATCGGTCTTCCGAGAAGTTGCAATGACACCCAGTGACAGGTCATTTGTCGAATTCATGCGTTGTTTTCTCTTTCTTTGTGGAGCAGGCCACAATAGACCACCCCATACAGCTCACGGTACAGTGCCGTACCAAACGCCAGACTTATACCGACGTATTTGAGCTGTTGGGGTAGAGAGAAAAACGCGAACTCAGCCTGTGGGCTGTGGTGAGAACTGGGCGAGTTGTTCTACCACCCATGGGCTAAACGCCCAAGGGGTTTGCGCCACCGAAGCTTCGAAGTTCTGCGCATCCACCCACTGGTAATCCATGACTTCATCCGGGTTAGCTGTCAGTTCGTTGGCCAACGTCGCGACGAAAACCGGGCAGCGTTCGTTTTCCACTATTCCCGAGGCATCCACGGCACGGTAGGCAAAGCCCGGCAGTACTACGCTCGGTTCGGTGATCCGTGTACCTAGTTCGTGTGCCGCATGGCGGCGTACCGCTTCTTCTATTGGTTCGCCGGGCATGGGGTGGCCGCAGAAGGAGTTGGTCCAGACCCCTGGCCAAGTGAGCTTCGACAGTGCCCGGCGGGTGACGAGCAATTGACCTTGGGTGTTAAAGAGATAGCAGGAAAACGCCTGATGCAACGCGGTGTTTTCGGTATGCACCAATTCCTTGGGACATGCGCCAATTGGTTCGCCGTCCTCGGAAAGCAAGATGACGTCCATGAAGTGAGCACTTCCTTAGCTTGATTGTTCGCCTAGGCGAACATGGTCGTGTAAATAATTAGCATAGTAAGCAAGAAGCCACAGAGGTAATTGACCCACAGGAATCTCTTCCATGCCCGGTTGACTTCTTGTGAATTTGCATCACTTACCCGTATGTATGGAAGCGCATTGAGCAGGTAGGGGATGACCAGTAACGCGGCGGACGCCGCGGGCCACTGGAGTCCAAGAACCAGCAATCCCCCACCCAAAAGGTAGGCAATTAACACCAGGCGCAGGGTCAGCCTTGCACCAAGTACGGTGGCAATTGATCCGAGATGTCCTTCACGGTCAGGAATAATGTCTTGGATGGCTCCCAGTGCGTGGCTTGCCATTCCCCAGAGCAAGAAGGCACCGAAGACGCACCACTGGGTACTTGCCACGGAGCTGCCCGCCAGCACCCAGCCATAAACTGCCGGCGAGAGAAAATGTATTGCACTGGTTAGAGAGTCCAGCCCCGGTCGTTCTTTGAAGCGCAGCTTCGGTGCGCTATAGGCAAGAACCGCAAACAGGCTGATCAGCAAGATGATATTTGAGAGCGCCGTTCCACCCAGCATCAGTGCCACGACAAAAGGAAGTGCGCTGAAGAGACTGGCGGCAAGAATCATGCGGTGTTTGTTCTTGGATAACAGCGCTCCTTCAATACCTCCCTTACGTGGATTCCGCAGATCAGATTCATAGTCAAAGACATCGTTGACCCCATACATGACCAAATTGTATGGAAATAGGAAGAACACCGTACCAACTACCAGAAGCCAGTCGATTTGCTGTCCGGCAATCAAGTAGGCCGCTGCAAATGGGTAAGCGGTGTTGACCCAGGACACCGGGCGGGAGGTCGCCAAAATAGCCCGGATCATTTCGCCGACTCCTTGTGTACAGTTGGTTTGCCGCCAAAGAGCCACCACAGCGCAGGCATCAAAATGACCGCAGCCAGCGGGTAGAGAAAGTCCTCTATAGGCGCTCGTCCTACATACAGGCCAAGCAATGTCTGCTGCCCGTAATCAAAGAGTCCGGCCGCAATCATCACATTGTCAAAGATCGCGGTGAGCACCACCATGATGCCCAATGCCATCCCGAGCACGGCGAGCGCGTGACCGTACTTGATCCGTTTGAGCACAAAAACTACTAGCAGCAGCAGTGCTGCTGCGGTGACAAACCAGAATCCCATTTCAAGAAACATTGTGACCTCCGGTAGCCGTTGCCTTGTTCCTACGGAGTGTGCGGAGTAGAACCGGCAGTCCGGTGACCACCACCATGGTGGAATAGCACAGGAATATCAGGAAGAAGACTTCTTCCAGCGGCAGTTGTTCGGACACCATTATTCCTGTCATCAGGTGCGAATCCCGGTGCAGGAAGATCCCCTGGCTAATGGCCAATACGTCCCACAGGAGGAAAAACGCCGTACCCAGAATCAGGCTCAGTAGGGCGGCCAGCGGCTTGGCAGATATGAAAAGCCTAAAGCGCGCATCCAGCAGGGCCATGCAGGTCAGCAATCCCAGCAAGATCAGTAGATAAATCATAGTTTCATCCCGTGCTTCCGCATCCAGCTGGTCTCATCGATGGCTCCCGGAGTATTGATGCCGTTAACCGCCTTAGCGGCGAGTTCCCCACTGATCAGACACATGGGTACACCGATCCCTGGTCGTACCGAGCTTCCGGCGAAGTAGAGTCCAGATACTTTGCTGCTGCGGTTCTTCGGGCGTAAAAATGCACTTTGCCCCAGGGTGTGCGCCAGTCCTAAAGCGGAGCCTTGGAAGGCACCGTATTGGGTGGCGAAGTCTGCTGGTCCAATGCTCTGCCGCACCACAATGCGCTCTCGCAGATCCGGGATCTTGGCCCACTGCGCCAATTGGTCGATGGCCGCGTCCGCTACCCGTTCCACCATTGGGTCTCCTTGACCGTCAGCTCCCCCGCTACCCCATTGCGGTAAGGCTGGCGCCGGGATCAAGATGAAGAGATTCTCGTGTCCTTCCGGAGCAACGGAGGGATCGGTGGCGCTGGGTTTGCACACGTAGATGCTGGTGTGCGTAGCCAGCTCGCGGCCTTCGTGGATGCGTGCGAAGTTATCGTCCCAGTCCTTGGTGAAGAACAGGTTGTGGTGTTCGAGTTCCGGAAGGCTGCCGGTGACGCCCAAGCAGAGCAGTACCGCGCTGGGGCCAGGGTCTTTGGACTTCCAAGTTTTCGCTGGGTAGGTATGCAGCGACGGCTCCAGTAGTTCACTTTCAAGGTGATGCAGGTCTGCCGCTCCAATCACCACATCGGCTTCGGTGCGTTGCATCCTGCCTGCAGAGTCAATCCAGCGCACTGCTTCGACTGCCGTTTCCGGGCGCCGCCCGGTTTCAATTTTGGTGGCTGTAGCTCCCAGCATGATTTGTACTCCACGGCTTTGCGCGAGCTCACCCATCGCATCGGCGAGCGCCGCGAATCCTCCCATCGGGTATTGCACCCCTTGGGTGAGATCTAAATGGCTCATCAATTGGTAGAGAGCTGGGGTACGCCGTGGGCTAGAACCTAGGAATACTGCCGGGTAGCCCAGGATTTGGCGTAGTTGTGGGTTACGGAAGCGTTTGGCTACATAACCTTGCAAGTTATTAGTCAGCAGTGAAGCCAGGGTGAGCGCGTGGCGCGCTATCGCCGGATGCATCAAGCCCTTCAGGGTGTTGAAATCGTCGTAGAGGAAATGATCCCGGGCCAGCCTGTAGCCGGTCGCGGCCCGGTCCAAGTATTTAGCTAAGGCGGGGGCAGAACCCGTTTCCAGTTCTTCAAAGAGATCCTGTACTTGGGTGCCGGTTTTCACATCTACCGGATTGCTGTGACCTTCAAAGAAGGTCCGGTAACCCACGGGGAGCTGACGGAGATCAAGATGCTGATCCACACTGGAGCCCATGAGCTTAAACCAGTGGTCGAAGACCTCGGGCATCAGGTACCACGAGGGTCCGGTATCAAAGTTGAAGCCTTCGCGGTGCAGCCGTCCGGAGCGCCCGCCTAGGCTGGGGTGCTGTTCAAGCAAAGTCACCTGGTGTCCGCTGGCAGCGAGCAGACCGGCACTGGCCAGTCCGGAAAACCCTCCGCCTATCACCACGATGCGCGATGAAGCTGAGCTCATTTAGTACTCCAAGAAATAGTAGCGAGCACGGCCTTGAAGGTAATCAAGGCCTTGCGCTGTGTTGAGACCGAGATCCGCTCGGTCAGCAGCTCCCGCGCCGGGGTGTGATCTATTTGCCGGTTGAGTTCGGCAAATAAGTCGTGGGCTATGCGTACCGCTCGTGCTGCGCTAGGTGCGAGCAGGCTAATGCCTTCGCGCGCTATTGCCAGGTCTGCATAAATCTGTGCCACTAGCTCGTCCTTCTGGTCTTCGCTAAATGTCTCGGCCGCAGCACCAGGGAAATAATTCCGGCCCAGTTGCTGGCTGTCGGCGGCAAGGTCCCGCAGGAAGTTCACCTTCTGGAAGGCTGCGCCTAAGCTTCTGGCCGCCTGCGCCGCTTTGGGTGACTCACTGTGATGTTTGCCGGGCATCGCACGGAAGACCTGCAGGCACATCAGTCCCACGACTTCGGCTGAGCCGTAAATATAATCTTCCAAAGACGAAGCGTCGTGATCGTTGCGAACCAGGTCTGCGCGCATCGAGGCGAAGAATGGTTCGGTCAGTTCCACGCCGATACCGGTGGCCCTGCACGTAGCTGCGAAGGCATGCACCACCAGGTTGGTGCTGTACCCGCGTTCCATACCTTGTACGGTTTCCGCTTCCAAGGCATCCAGGACGGCTGCCACCTGAGCACCGCTCAAACCTGCCTCACTGGCGACCCCATCAACAACCTCATCGGCCAGACGCACCAATGCGTAAATATTGGAGATGTGCTGGGCAGTGACGCGGTCCAGCATTCTGCAGGCCAGTGAAAAGGAAGTCGAGTACGCACCGATGACTACCTTTGCACTGCGCGTTGCCGTGGCTGAGTATCGTTGTAGGTCTGTCAATTCCATGGCTTAGTTACTCCGTGAGAGGATCAGCGCGGTGCATTCGTGCAGCATGGTCTGCGCCGTGGCAGGCAAACGCAAGAAGGTGGCAGAGCGGGTTGCCGAGGTGCACAGCTGGTGGGCGAGCTTGCGGGCGAATTGCTCGGCCCCCGATTCTTCGAGGGCACGGCGTAGGTCGCTTAGCTCGCTCTTTCCTGCCCGGTAGTGCGCCAACTGAGAGCTGAAGCCCTGCTGGCCGCTAGCCAAGGAGATGAGGATGGTGCTCTTGGCTTCGCGGAGATCCGAATCTATGGATTTTCCGGTAGCTTTTGGATCCCCGAAGGTTCCTAATACGTCGTCAATGACCTGATAGGCGATACCTAGCTGGCATCCGACATCTCCGAGCACCTCTGCTTGTCCCTTCCCTGCTCCGGCTAACAATGCGCCTGCCTGCAGCGGGAGCTGGAAAGAATACGCGGCGGTTTTCAGTTCCTCCATGCGCAGCACTTCCCCGGTAGTGGCAGGCTGCTGCGAAAGCGAGTAAAGCAGGTCTTCGAGTTCTCCGGCACCCGCTTGGGCAATGGCACGGTGAAACGCTGCCTCCACCTCAGCCTCGCAGTCCAGGCCCTGTGCCGAGCGGCCTGCAATTTTGATTGCTTCGGCCAGCAGGAGGTCGCCGGCAATGATGGCGGCACTATTACCCGCGTGATCCGCGTCGACGCTGCTGCGTCCCGCGGCCAAGGCAAGATCGCGGTAGTGCGCTGAGAGAGTCGGGGCTCCGCGGCGTACGTAGTCGCGGTCCACCACATCGTCATGCATCAGCAGTGCGGTGTGCAGTAGCTCGAAGGCACAGGCCAAATCGAGCAATGCCTTGGAAGCCAGCCCGCCAAAGGCCTGATAGCCAAGTACCACCAGAGCCGGGCGGGTCAGTTTCCCGCCGCCGATACTCAACGAGATTTGTTCCCACAAATTTGCTGTGTATGCCGAATAGCTTGCGGCGCGTGTTTGGGCATCGGTGACCAGCTGGTCTAGGTGCGTGCGGATCTCGGCCAAGGTTTGCGTATCCGCAAAGCTAGGCAGGGCGGCGTGGGCGGTGTGCGCGCTCATGATTTATTACTCCGTGGATGATTTTCTGCGGCAGAATCTAATACTTTGCAAATTTGCGTCAGGAAGCCGAGAACGGTTTGCTGCTCGGCTTCGCTTAATTCTCGGAACGCGCGGTAGATGCTGCGTAGTCGCAGTGCCGTCTGTTGCGGGATTCCCGGAAAATTTTCGCCGTGCCGAATCAGTGTTTTGCGCCGGTCATGGCTGTGGGCCTCGCGGCGAATGTATCCGTGAGTGGCCAGCCGGTCGAGGACAGCGGTAATGGAGGCGGAGGTCAGCGACAATCGTTCAGCTAGTTGACCCGGACTGAGATGCTCATTGGTCCCGAGTGCGCGTAGTGCACGCAGGTCTGTTTCATTCAGACCGAGTTCTTTACGATAGCCCTCTTCTGCTTCTATGTATGCTTCTTGGAACTGCTCCATCAGGCGCAGTACCTTCGAAGACCGGGTGTCCGGTGGGGTTTCCATAGAGAACTTCTCTCGATAGGTTGATTATTAGCTTCTCTAGATACATCATGGTTTAAGTATCTTGATTTGTCGACCCGACATTCGAGAAAACCGAACAAACAATCGTCCGGAGCAACTGATGAAGCAAACTCGTCAAGAAACCACCCCGGCCTCTTGGCCGGTGGTGATATTGGAAATCCTCGCCCTGGGTGCGGCAATTACTGCGGCTTTTATCGGCAGCGGAGCAATGGGTGGCACCCCGATACAAGAAGCAGCCGGTGGATACCTCAGCGCGGATTCAACCTTGCTAGCCCCTTCAGGCCCAGCATTTTCCATCTGGAGCGTCATTTATCTAGGCCTGGCAGTCTTTGCCATCTATCAGGCTCTGCCTCAAGGCCGTCGTTCGCGGACCTTGCGCGCGCTGCGGGTTCCTGTGGCAGCCTCGGCACTGCTCAATGCCGCGTGGATTGCTGTGGTCCAGCTGGATCAGCTACTGGTGAGCACCATTGTGATTTTCATCTTGCTTGGGGTTTTGATCTGGATTTTGCTGCGACTGGTGAACTTCGGCACCGCTTCACGAGCCGAACACTGGATCATGTGGCTAACCTTTGGCCTCTATCTGGGGTGGGTGAGCGTAGCGAGCATTGCCAACACCTCTGCACTTCTGTCCTCCTGGAACGTAGGAATTGATACGGCCTGGGCACCCTACGCTGCGGTATTGCTCATAGTCGTGGCAGCGGTCATTGGTTTAGGCGTAACCCGATATGCTCACGGAAAGATCTACACCGCATTGGCCATGACCTGGGGTATCGCTTGGATTGGACATAGCCGGCTGACCGGCACCAACGAATCAACACTCGTGGGATACTCCGCGCTGGTAATCGCGGGCGTGCTGCTCATTGGGGCGCTGGCCATTGCATTTTCACAGCGCCACCGCGCAGAAATGAGCCGGCCATGAGCATCATCGCCGTCACCGGGGCCACCGGCTACATTGGCGGGCGGCTAGTCCCACTGCTTCTGGAACGAGGCCACCAGGTCAGGGTTTTCTCCCGTAATGAAGAACGCCTTCGAGATGTGCCCTGGCGTGCTCAGGTCGAGGTGGTCATTGGAACACTTGAGGACCCCGCAGCAGTTGCGCAGCTCTGCGCAGGAGCCGACGTTGTCTACTACCTGGTGCATTCAATGTCCAATACCAATAATTTTAAGCAAGCCGAAGAAGACGGTGCACACAATATGCTGCGTGCCGTGACCAAGGCTCAGGTAGGACAGCTGGTGTATCTGTCCGGGCTCCATCCTGAGGGGGAACTCAGCGATCATCTCTCTTCCCGGGTGAGCGTTGGACAGATCCTGGGTTCCGGCCCGGTTCCGCTGCTGACCTTGCAAGCCGGACTCGTCATCGGTTCGGGTTCGGCAAGCTTTGAAATGATCCGCCACCTCAGCGATGTGCTGCCGGTGATGCCCGCCCCACGCTGGGTGCTCAATAAGGTCCAGCCCATAGCCGTGCGCGATGCCTTGCACTACCTGGCTCGCTGCGCCGAACTTCCGCACGGTGTGCAGGGTACCTACGATATCGGCGGGCCTAACGCCTATAGCTACGCACAACTGATGCGCAGTTACGCCTCCGCGGCTGGATTGCGCCAACCTTGGGTTATAGCCTTACCGTTGCTCACGCCACGTTTGGCTTCGCATTGGGTCAATCTGGTCACTCCCCTGCCTCACACGCTCGCCGGAGCCTTAGTTGATTCCCTGCAGCATGACTGCGTGATGCGCAACTGGGATATTGATGAGCTAATTGAACGCCCCAGTGGCGGCCTGACAGACTACCCGCGTGCGGTGGCGCTGGCCCTTGAGAAGATCCGCTCCGACTCGGTGGAGACTAACTGGGCCACCTCCCATCCGGTCACTGCGCCGGCTGATCCGTTGCCTTCAGACCCGGACTGGGCAGGACACCGGGTTTACTTAGATCAGCGGACCGCTGATACCACCGCCAGCGCCGAAAAATTGTTTGCCGTGGTGGGACGCATTGGCGGAGAAGCAGGATACTTCACGTTCCCCTTGCTCTGGAAAGCGCGGGGACTCATGGACAAACTTGCTGGAGGTGTAGGAATACGCCGCGGCCGCAGGCAACGCGACAGCCTAGCCCTGGGAGATGTGGTGGATTGGTGGCGGGTTGAAGCTCTGGAACCTGGCCAGTTATTGCGTTTACGTGCAGAAATGCGCGTGCCCGGCAGCGCGTGGCTTGAATTCCAGCTAAGCCCGGAATCAGATGGGAAGACGCGGCTCACCCAGCGAGCCATCTTCTTCCCCCGGGGTCTCACCGGGCGATTGTATTGGTGGTCGGTGTACCCATTTCATGGGCTCATCTTCTCCTCGATGCTGCGCAGCATCGTGTCGCAGGCCGAAGCCAGCACGAACTAAACGATTATTTATCCGGCTCGGTAGCCTGGGGTTCGTTCCCGTCAAGGCTATCTTCCAGGGCGTCGGAGGTGCCAGCGAGGAAACGAATCACGACGTCACGTTCGGCAGAGCTCAAATTACGCGCTACGTCGAAGCGCTTGGCGTGGTGACGCCCCACTTGTTCGCGGGCGGCGAGATGGGTTTCTGCGCTGACTTCCACCTGTTGGGAGCGCCGGTCGGTGGGATGTGGTTTGCGTACCACATGCCCACCGGCTTCGAGCCGGTCAATCATCTTGGTCACCGAGGCGGTGGTGACTCCCAAGTGGCGGGCAAGCAGACTCGGGGTGACGGCTTCACCTGCGTGCTTAGCGGAAATCAATTGGCGGATGGCGCGCATATCGGTTTCGTTGAGCTTCATGTAACTCTGACTGCGAAGCATGATGCGCCGCTCTACCGCTCGCAGCCGTCCAAATTCAGCCATGATGCGGTCAATTTGCTCTAGGTCCTGCGCGGGAATATCGGCGCGGGGTATGAGCGCTTGCTCTGGATCCGATTGCGCCAGACTAAACATCGTGGGCAGCTTTTCGCGCTCCACATTCCACCCCTTGAATATCACTTGCATCGTTTCCCGCGTGGGATGACTCTTCCAAAGCTTACTCCCGCGGTGCGCGGGAGCAACGACACCTAGCCTGCACAAATTTTTCGCTGGATACACAAAACCTCCCGAACTTTAGAAGTCCGGGAGGTTTTATATCTTTGGTGCGAGTAGAGAGACTTGAACTCTCACGTCCGAAGACACTGGAACCTAAATCCAGCGCGTCTACCAATTCCGCCATACTCGCTCGCGCTACACCGGCTTGCTGCCCGGTAACTCGACCTCAACTAGCATAGCGGACTTTTTCGCAGATATAAAATCGGCAAACGTCGGCGCTACTTGGGGTCAATCCCCAAGTCACGGCGAAGCTTTGCGACGTGACCTGTAGCACGCACATTGTACTGAGCCAGCGTGACCTTGCCCTGTTCGTCGACTACTACGGTGGAACGAATCAGACCCTCGTAGGTGCGGCCATAGTTCTTTTTTTCTCCCCAGGCGCCATAAGCTTCGGCGACCTTATGGTCCTCATCGGCCAGTAATGGAAAGTTCAATTCTTCCTTGGCAACAAATTTGGCCAGCTTAGTCACGCCGTCCGGAGAAATTCCTAGAACTTCGTAGCCCAGACCCTGCAGCGAGGCCAGGGAATCACGGAAGTCACACGCCTGCTTGGTGCAGCCCGGTGTCGAGGCAGCTGGGTAGAAGTACACAATGGTCTTCTTGCCCTGGTAGCTGGACAGCGAGACTTCATTACCTTCGGCATCGCTCAAAGTGAAGTCTGGGGCCTGTTCCCCTACTGCTAAGCGAGTAGGCGTGGTTGCTTCATTGCTCATCGGTAGAACTCCTTTTGCTGGGTATACAAAAAATCCGATCTGAAGAATTCAGACCGGATCTAATGGTGCGCCCCTCGGGACTTGAACCCGAAACCTACTGATTAAGAGTCAGTTGCTCTGCCAATTGAGCTAGAGGCGCTTACTTCGCTCTGACTAGTCCGTTTCCGGAACATGTCTTTGCGACGTAGATAATCATAGGCAGAACTGCACCTAAAAGGAAAATCGGCCACCCTCCCCCGTCGATGACACATAACCACTAGTCAACAAGGAAATTCAGATATTTTTGATGCAATATCACCAAAAATCAATCAAAAATACCTGCGTGGCTTGAGCCACATTTAGCGCCAAAGGCAATCCCTAAAAGGGGTCAGACCCTGCTTTCAACCTCAAATTCAACCAAAGGTGCACCACGTTCAGCGCGGCGGAAGTCGCTTCGCAGTTGCCCATAGCCGGCCGAACCATCCAGCGCCTCACCGGTAGTGCGGTACACGCGATATCGACGCACAGCCGAACACTCATTGGCCAAATGTTCGGCTACCGCTTCCGGCTTTGATTTATCGCCAGGTCCGTTGAATACCTCACGAGCGAATTCGTACGGTACCCACCGTGCACCCAAATCGTCTTCACCGGCCAGAGAGGCCTCGTGCATTTCTTCCCAACGCTCGGTGATGCGCTGTTCGGAGACTTCGTAAGGCACATGCGCCTCAATAATCTGCACGCTATAGCGAGCCGCGTCTAAGTCGCTGATCAACTCCAAGGCCGGCTCAAGTGAAGCGAGTACCTTGTCAACTACGAGGTTGTATCCCAAATCAATGCAGTCACTGCGTAACTGCTCGGCAAGTATCGAAGATTCCTCGTGAACCAGTGTGGCCAGGTCCAAGGGGAAGAATTCTTCACCTTGGTCTTCCAAGTCTTTGACAACCTGAGGTTTAATCCACGATTCATAACTGCCATCGGACTGCGCCTCGCGAAGCAGCGCCTCTTTGAATTCATCAGAATCAATGACCACATAGTGCTCAAGGTTCCCTTCAAGTACCTGGCCAAGCAGTGTACTTTTGCCTGCCCCGGGAGGACCCGCTAAAACCAACGCACGCCGGTCGGCGCGGACTTCTGGCACGGCAGCCAAGAATTCGTTTTTTAATTGTTCATGCAGTTGCTTTCGCACATCGGTGGCCACCCACACGCCCGGCTCCACCTCGGTGAACCACTTAGGGTTTCGCACGGTCACATGCGCAGAATCTCTGGCCAAGGCTTCACCCGGTGCCGATAGGTCACTGACCGATTGGCGGTGCTGTTCAATTACTTCGTTATCTGCCAAGGCAGAAGCCCCCTCGAATCCTTATAAATTCCGGCTCGCATACGATCAATGATCTTGGATCAGCAAGAAATGTTCCACAAACTAATCTATGGGGTTCGGCTGGAAATTAAGGCTAAGCCAGTACCGAGCAGCCCATGTTTCGGGTTAAGCGCCAGAAAAGGTTTACAAAACCCACCCAAAACAAATACCCACTAGGACTTACATCACCAAACACTTGCTTAGAAAGCTGGCACCGTGGCAGATGATCTCGGAAACGCAAAAAGGCCGGACCGAAGTCCGACCTTTTCTACTGTGCGCCCCTCGGGACTTGAACCCGAAACCTACTGATTAAGAGTCAGTTGCTCTGCCAATTGAGCTAGAGGCGCCCGCTGCGATGTTCTAGAAGCTTTTTGTGCTTCGCGCTTTCGCAACGAGATAAAACTTTACCAGCTTTCAGCCGGAGTGCAAATCGAGAGGCATCTGCCTTCCGGTGACCTTCGTTACAGGAGATGACTTGGGGTTATTCCGTAGAGCCTCACAACTTTGTACAGTGAACCCATGAGCAACCAACGCACGGTTTCCTTCCCGACCCAAGAACTCCTCGACGCTGTCGGTCCAATGCCGGAGAATCTCACCCCGGTCATCTGGGACTTGGTTAATGAGCCAGAAACTGACCTAGCGCAGATCGATATCACGGTCTTTCCGTACATGGCGTCCCCGCATAGCCTGCGCAACATCAATCAGGCACCGAACGTCACCCACGTGCAAACCCAGACCACGGGCTTTGACGGACTAGTTGATCTGGTCGGTGACCGTGCCAGCATCACCACTGCTGCAGGCGTCCACGCGGCGGCTACCGCCGAGATGGCCGTCGGGCTGGCCATCGCCTCGTTACGCGGGTTCCCGCAAGCGGTACGCGACCAGGCCGAGGGCAATTGGAATCCCATGCAGTGGCGCGGATTGGCCGACCGTACCGTAGGTCTGTTGGGCGTGGGCGGCATCGGCGAGGAAATCCGCAAACGTCTAGCACCCTTTGAGGTCAATCTGCTCCGCTTTGGCTCCCGTGCCCGCACCGATGAGCACGGCGAAGTGCTGTCCATTGATCAGCTGGCTCAGCGCGCCTCGGAGATTGAGGTACTAATCCTCATCGTTCCGCTCAATGATTCCACCCACCACCTGGTGGATGCGCCGCTGCTCGCCGAACTTCCTGATGGTGCACTCATCGTCAATGTGGCTCGCGGGCCGGTCGTCGATACCGACGCACTGGTAGCCGAGGTAGCCTCTGGCCGGCTCTCGGTTGCCTCAGATGTTTTTGATCCTGAGCCATTGCCCAGCGGCCACCCTTTGTGGAAGTGCCCCAACGCCTTGATCTTGCCGCATAACGGCGGCAATACCTCGGCATTCTTCCCACGTATGGTCAGCCTGCTCAAAAGACAGCTCAAAGCATGGTCCGCGGGTGAACTCGGCGAAAATGCTGTGCACCAGATCACCAGCTAAGGCTTTTTAGCTAACAATTTGATGCCACTTTGCGGCATCCCGGCAGATACTCGGGGTGCCGCAAGTGGTGTGCGCTATCTTTGATAAATACCCAACCGTTCACCACCGGGAAATCTGCTGATTTCTTTTGGTTCGGTACCGCGACCATTTACCAGGAAGTCGAGTCTTCACTGTGCCTTCGAAGCAACACCATCTCGTGACGCGACGCATGATGCTCACCGGATCACTCGCTGCGACAACGTTGGCCTTGGCTTCCTGCACTTCCAAGGATGGACAAGCTCAGGCCTCGGTGAGCGCCTCGCCCACTAAGCCGGCCACCCCGCGCACACTGCGCCTGGCCTCTTCCGCTCCCCCGGTATATCTGGATCCAGCCTTAGCCAATGACAGCGAGTCTTTCCGGATCACCCGCCAGGTCTATGAAACCCTGATTTCCATTGATCCAAATACTGGCAGCCCCATTGCCGGGCTCGCCGAAGCCTGGACTGAGAGTGAAGACGGACTGCGTTACACCTTCACCCTGCGCCAAGGTGTCACCTTTCATGATGGCAGCGCCTTTAATGCCAAGGCGGTCGTGGCCAACTTCAACCGCTGGGTCAAATTGCCCAAGCCCTTGGCCGAGCGTGCATCTGAAGGTTTCGGGCATGTATTCCACCACGAAGAAGATCTTCCGAAGCTGCCCACCGAGGCCGAGCTGAAACTGACGTTGGAAAAGGGCGAAGAGCTGACCGAGGAACAACGCGCGGCTGAAACTTTGCGTCTGGCTGAACTTGAAAAACTTAAGACTGTTTTTGCCGGTGACTTATTCACGGGCAAATCTTCAGGTGGCAGCGCCAGCTATTTTGCGGGCGTCGAAGCCGCCGGCGACTACACCGTTACACTGAAACTGCGCCGACGCCGCGTAGGGCTCATCGAAGCGTTGACCCTCCCTGGCATGGCCATTGCCGCTCCAAAATCCTTGGCCGGTGGGCCAAAGACCAATCCAGGTGAATCACTGCTTACCAAGCCTGTTGGTACCGGCCCGTACAAATTTGTCTCCAACGCTGATGGCATTGTGAAGTTAGAACTCTTCGCCGGCTACTGGAACAAAGCAAAGTTGGGAAATAACCCCAACCATCCGCAGCTGGTGGAAGTCTCCTCGATCTCCTCCCCGTACAACCGTGAAAGCGCGTTGATGGCCGAGGAAATTGACGGCTTTGACATGGTCTCGGTAGACATCATGCGCTCCTTGGTGCGCAGCGCCAAGGTGGTAGTGCAGCGTGACCCATTCTCGGTGCTGTACCTCGGAATGGACCGACGCAATATCTGGCTGGCCAAACCAGACTTCCGTAAAGCTATTGCGCACGCAATTGACCGCGGCTCGCTGGCAGACAAACTCTTCTTGCAGGGTTCCAAGGCCGCGCAGAGCATCTTGCCGCCAACCTTTGGCGTCCCAGATCCTGAGGACACCATCACGCACAGCGTCGACAAGGCCAAAGCACTCTTGGCGGGCCTTGGCTACAAGGGTGAGCTTATTGAGTTCACTTACCCGTTGCGGGTCTCACGCAGCTATCTGCCGCTGCCCGAGCGTACCTTTGCCCAGCTTGCCGAAGATTTAGCCACCGTGGGTATTCGAATCAAGCCGCGCCCGATTCCGTGGACCGATGGTTATGTGCAGAAGATCCGCTCAAAAGACTTCACCGGACTGCATCTGTTGGGTTTCTCCGGCGGTTACCGATTAGAGGATGACTTTATTTCCGGAATTTTGGGAACTAAAGAACATGAGTTCGGATACACCTCTAAGTTGCTTGACTCACAGGCGTTGGTGGCTCGTTCGTTGCCAGCTGGGGACGAACGCACCGCCGCTTTAACCGGCATTTTGACCACGCTGAACACCGATCTACCGCTGGTCCCACTGGTATTTCCCATCTCTGCGTTGGCTTTCAACTCCAACGTCACTTACTACCCGTCCTCCCCTATGCTCAATGAGAGCTATCTGGACGTGCAGATGACGAACTCACCCGCACTTTCCAGTTAACGATTTTTAACCGGTGCGCTACTGGGTCTAGGCTGTAGTAGAGCAAAGTACCACTGTCGATGGAGATCCTCGTGCCTTCTGAAACGTCAACCGAATCATTTGACGTAGTACTAATCGGTGCCGGCATCATGAGTGCCACCCTAGGCACCATGATCAACCAGCTGGAACCGACCTGGTCCATTGGTCTTTTCGAAAACCTGGACAAGGCCGGCGAGGAATCCTCCTCACCATGGAACAACGCAGGTACCGGTCACTCGGCACTATGCGAACTGAACTACGCCCCGGCCAAGGCCGACGGCACCGTTGACCCCGCGAAGGCGGTTGGAATCAACGAGCAGTTCCAGGTATCACGCCAGTTCTACTCGTGGGCAGTTGAGAACAAGCGCGTCTCCGACGCGAAGTTCATCAACGCACTGCCGCATATGTCGTTTGTTATCGGTGAAGACCACTCAAAGTACCTTCAGGCACGTTACGACGCGCTGAAGCCTAACGCCCTCTTTGGCGATATGGAGATCACCACCGACCTGGACACCATCAACGATTGGGCACCGCTGGTTGCCAAGGGACGCGACGGCGCGCAAAAGGTCGCTGCCTCCCGCGTCACCTCGGGTACCGACGTTGACTTCGGCCGCCTCACCAAGGATCTGACCAACTCGTTGGCTTCCAATGGTGCCTCGGTGAACTACGGCCACAAGGTCAAGGGCTTGAAGCGCGACGGTGCTGGCTGGGCCATCACGGTGAAGAACAACGCCACCGGCGCGGTCAAGACCGTGAAGGCAAAGTTCGTCTTTGTGGGTGCAGGCGGTGGCGCACTGTCGCTGCTGCAGCACTCGGGCATCGATGAGATCAAGGGCTTCGGCGGCTTCCCAGTCTCCGGACAGTTCCTGCGCTGCACCGATGAGACTATCATCAACCAGCACCACGCCAAGGTGTACGGCCAGGCTTCGGTCGGTGCCCCGCCAATGTCGGTGCCGCACCTGGACACCCGCTTCGTCAATGGCGAGCGTTCGCTGATGTTCGGCCCATACGCTGGCTTCTCGATGAACTTCTTGAAGTCCACCACCCAGCTTGACCTGCCATTGTCGTTGCGTCCACACAACATCATCCCGATGCTTGCTGTTGGCAAGGACAATATGTCACTGACCACCTACCTGATCAAGGAGGTGCTCAAGTCACGCGCTAAGAAGGATGAGGCCCTGGCCGAGTACTTCCCAGAAGCGGATGGTTCCAAGTGGGAACTGATCACCGCCGGTCAGCGCGTACAGGTCATCAAGAAGGATGCCAAGAAGGGCGGTGTCCTCCAGTTCGGTACCGAGGTCATCACCTCTTCGGATGGATCGATCTCCGGTCTGCTCGGCGCCTCCCCTGGCGCGTCGACCGCGACCCCAATCAATGGTTGGTCTGCTCTCGCGCTGCTTCCCGAAGCAGTTCGCTGGCTGGGAGTCGAAACTTGCGGAAATGATTCCTTCTTACGGTCAGAAGCTGAACGAAAACCCTGCGCTGTACGCAGAGGTCAAGGCTGCTACCGATAAGACTCTGGAACTGATCTAGTCTCTGAGCTGCAGATAAAGCCCGTTCACCACTTGTGGTGAACGGGCTTTATTAGTTAATACCTGAGTGCGCCAGGAAGCCTTCAGAGGCCTGTAGTGCTCACACCATAGGCAGCTTGCTTCTTGGTGTAGCCCTCGTAGATGAGCTGGTCGGTGAGACCAGATTTGGAAAATGAGGTGTAATCCAAATAGTCGGCTGCCTTCAACGCGGCTTGTTCATTCCAGTCGACACTGACTCGCTCAACAGCCCATGTGGCATCACCGTTTGAAAATCCTTCAAATTCCAACTGATTGATGAGCCCAGTCTTAGAGAATGCGGTGTAGTCCAAATAGTCACTGGCCTTACTCAGGGCATTCTGCTGGCTCAGTGTTCCAGCCTCTTTTTCGGCCTTCGCTTCGGCTTCTGCTTGAGCACTAGCCTCCGCCTTGGCTTTCTTTTCGGCTTCAGCTTTGGCTTTCTTTTCAGCCTCGGCCTTTTCCTTTTCCTCAGCTTCCGCCTTGGCACTAGCTTCGGCAGCAGCCTTCTTTTCCTGCTCATCGGCAGCCTTTTGTGCGCTGGCTTCCGCTTCGACGCTTGCCGATGAAATCGTGATGGGTTCTGCCGTCGGTTCCGACGAGGCGTTGGCTTCCACCGCGCTTGGACTTGGACTAGCGGCAACTGGCACCGGTTGCTCTTCGCTCCCTCCCCCGAGAGCCCCGATGACTCCGATAACAAGGACACCAGCTACTACGCCCAGTCCAATTTTCTTTCCACGACTCAGTGGTAGCTTCTTTGGCTTGTGCTGGGATCCCATCACCGGTGTATTTAGCTGAGCGGTTTCTGGAGCATCCCAATCGGGCATCACCGACATATACAGGTAGGGATTAGCTTGGTACTGGATTGGAGGTTCGGATGCCTCACCAGTCGTGGATTCGATCCACAGAGGCCAGCCAACTGGTGGCGCGCCCCACGCACGTTCTGGAATCCAATCTACTGCCGGCACAAAATCCTCCGGCAGGTAAGCACGCCATGCAGGCGGTGGGTTGAAACGACTTGACATGATGCCCCCTAGAACATTCAATGAGTGTCCTTGGCCGGAGAAAACTTCTTCGTGACCAAGTAGCTCTGAGCATAAGATCAAGCACCGACACAATGACCCCCGCCGTCCCTTTTGGGTGACCTTATGTGCCGAGAAGTAATGCGGCTTCGAGAAATTTTTGAACACTCTTCGTCAACCCTTTGGATGATATTGGGTGGTTTACATCTCTTAGAGACCGTTGCGCGCTAACAACCAACTAAAGTTGTTTTAAACCCCTTACTTCGCGACACCGCTAGGACTACACACGCATGCAGCGCTTGGCCACCTTGTCATTAAAGAACCGGGCGCTCATTGCGCTCATCACGGTTTTTGCCGCCGTTTTTGGCGTGATCTCTATGGGATCTTTGAAGCAAGAACTCATTCCTTCCATGGAGTTCCCGCAGATCTCGGTGATGGCCACCCAGATGGGTGCGAGCCCTGATGTGGTGGACGAGCAGGTCGCAGCTCCGCTGGAGACCGCACTGCAGGCAGTCGAAGGACTTGAGTCCTCTACCGCCACCTCGCAGGCTGGTTTCACCCGCATCGCCCTGACCTTCGAGTACGGTACCGACATGGACCGCGCGCGTGCTCAGGTTGAGCGTGCCATCTCCAACGTTAAGTCCCAGCTTCCGGAGAATGTTGAGCCTACCGCGCTGGCCGGCTCCATTGCCGACCTGCCGGTATTGATGCTTGCGGTTTCCTCGGATCAGTCGCTGGAAGCACTGAACGATGATGTTGAACGCATTGCGCTGCCGAAACTGCAGAAAATTGACGGGGTACGTGAGGCTTCGGTTTCCGGAGGCGCTTCCCAGCATATTGCGGTGATTCCCGATGATGGAAAGATGAGTCAGTCCGGACTGACCGTCGCTGATTTGAAAGACGGCATCGAGAATGCCGGTTCACCGATGCCTATCGGCAATATGAACGTTGATGGTCTGGAACTTCCGGTCATTGCCGGCTCCACCCCCGATAGCTTAGATGCCATCAAGAACATCCCGCTGGTCACCGACAACGGTCCTGTCCTGCTCAAGGATGTTGCCAAGATTTCTGTCGAAGCCGATAAGGCCACCAGCGTCACCCGCACCAATGGTGAAGAGACGTTGTCTATCCAGGTCACCAAAACCCCAGCCGGTGACACCGTGGGGATCTCCCATGCGGTCAATGCCATGATTGGCGACCTGGAATCTGAGCTTGGAAACAAGGCAAAGATGACCACTATCTTTGATCAGGCACCATTTATCGAAGACTCGATTAGCCACCTTGCGCTGGAAGGCGCACTGGGTCTTGGCTTCGCGGTCATCATCATCTTAGTTTTCCTCTTTTCCGTGCGCTCCACCCTGGTCACCGCGATCTCTATCCCGCTGTCCTTGCTGGCTACCTTCATCGGGATGAACGTGTTCGGCTACACCCTGAACATGCTCACCCTTGGTGCCCTGACCATCTCNATTGGCCGCGTGGTGGATGACTCGATTGTGGTCATCGAGAACATNAAACGCCACCTTTCCCACGGGGAATCCAAGGCNCAATCCATCTTGCTTGCGGTGAAGGAAGTGGCCGGNGCAATTACCGCCGCAACACTNACCACCGTGGCGGTGTTCCTGCCCATCGCGATGGTCGGCGGCATGGCCGGTGAGCTGTTCAGCCCATTNGCCATGACCATGACTATTGCGCTGCTTGCCTCGCTGCTGGTCTCACTGACCATTGTTCCGGTGCTCGCGTACTGGTTCTTGCCGCACCGCCCGGGCACAGGGGCTACCCGCACCGTACACGTGGCCGAGGACAAATCCTGGCTGCAGCGGCTGTATGTGCCGGTACTCAACGGCACCCAGAAGCACCCGGTGATCACCTTGCTGGCATCGGTAGTGATCCTTGCAGGCACCGTGGCGATGACTCCGCTGCTGAACACCAACTTGCTGGGCTCCACTGGCGAAAATTCAATCTCGGTCACCGCTAAGATGCCTTCGGGTACCGCATTGGGCACCACCTTGAAGGAAGCGGACAAGGTTGAGGCGAAGCTTCAGGACATCGACGGAATCGAAGATGTCCAGATGACCGTCGGCAGCGCCAGCGGTATGGCTGCCATGTTTGCCTCGGGCGCCGATACCGCAAGCTTCACCGTGATCACAAATCCTGATGTGGATCAGGAAGAATTGACCAACACCGTACGCACTCAGGTTGAGTCGCTGGATCTTTCCAAGGACTTGACCCTCAGCTTCGGTTCCAACTCCTCGGCAATGATGTCAAGCGATGTCACCGTCGAGGTAAAGGCACCGGATGAGGAGATCCTGCGCGAAGCCACCGACAAGATGCGTGAGGCGCTGACCGGCACCGAACATGTCACCGGCATTAGCGACAATCTCTCGGCTAAACGTGAACAGGTCTCGATTGATATCAATGCAGAAAAGGCCGCGGAAGCAGGCCTGACTGAAACTCAGCTCGCGGGAATGGTTGCCTCTCAGGTTTCGTCCGTCCCGGCCGGCACCCTGCGCCTGGACTACACGGATATGACGGTGCAGATCGGTGAAGGTATGGACCTCAACGGCTTGGCCAAGCTGCGTGAGCTGCAGATCCCAACCGCCACCGGAATTCTTGAGTTGCAAGATCTTGCCAAGGTGGATCGCACCGAAGTAGTCCAGCAGGTCACCACCTCCAATGGTGAACGTATTGCTACGGTCACGTTGACGCCGGCCGAGAATATGCTCGGTGCGGTTTCCAAGGATGTCACACAGCGTCTGGATTCGGTGCAACTGCCTGAGGGTGCCAGTGTTGAGCTGGGTGGCGCGGCCACCGAGCAGGCAGACTCATTCAACCAGCTCTACCTCGCACTGCTGGCTGCCATCGCGATTGTTTACGTGATCATGGTGGCGACCTTTAAGTCATTGATTCAGCCACTGGTTCTGCTGGTATCCATTCCATTCGCAGCCACCGGCGCCATTGGCCTGCTGCTGATTTCCGGAATCCCACTGGGACTGCCATCGCTGATCGGTATGTTGATGCTGGTGGGCATTGTGGTAACCAACGCAATTGTGCTCATCGACCTGATCAACCAGTACCGGAGGAATACCCCCGAGCGTCCTGCGATGCCACTGGATCAGGCAATTATGCAAGGTGCCCGGCAACGTCTGCGCCCAATTCTGATGACAGCATTGGCGACCATCTTTGCGCTGGTCCCTATGGGGCTGGGCCTCACCGGCCAGTCCGGGTTCATCTCCCAGCCATTGGCTGTGGTGGTCATTGGTGGCCTGGTGTCCTCGACCTTGCTGACCCTGATCCTGGTTCCAGTGCTCTACCGGTTGGTAGAGTCACGCAAGGAAAAGCGCATGGTGAACCGCGCGGCGCGTAAGCACTCAACCGAGCAGCACACCGCCGCTCAGGATCTTGCGCTTGCCATGGACGGCGCTAGTGCCAAGTTCTCCACTGCTCCGGCGGCAAAACCGGCTACGGCGCCGGCAAAGAAATCAGCTAAGCGCGCTGCTGAACGGGTAGTAGAAAAACCTGCCAAGGACGCCAAGCCAGTTTCCAAGCAACCGGTAAAACCCGTAGTTTCTGGGGAGCAAGTAGTCAATCCGCTCACCGGGCAGATTCCGGTCACCCGCAAGGAACGCCGCGAATTTGAGGAAATGATGAACAAGGCCAGCGAAAAGCCCAAGGAGTAATTACTTCGGCTTGCGAAGCAAACGGGTCTGCAACCGCTTTTAGCGGTTGCAGACTCGTTTGCTTTTGGCGCACGCCTCGACGCAAGATGCTCCCCCGATCCGTTGCTTTCGATGCTTCCTCTCGATTTGAGGGGTTGCTGAATCATCGATTTGCAATTTAAGTTGTGCACAATTGAATTGTGTGCAATGCTTATTTCATGGCAATAGTCGATGAGATGGTCTGTTTCGCTCTTTACTCCGCGAGCCGGGCAACAACCCGGGCGTACACAGAGCTGCTTGCACCGTGGAAACTGACATATACCCAGTACCTCGTACTGGTCATTTTGTGGACCGAAGGCGAAAAGCCGGTCCGCGAAATAGGCGAAGTACTACAACTTGATTCAGGAACTTTGTCACCTCTGCTGCGACGCTTGGAAGACAAAGAATTTATTGTCCGGCAACGCGACGTACAGGACAGTCGCGTCGTCAACGTCAGCCTGACTTCCAAAGGCACTGCACTGCAAAACGACCTGGCACATATACCCGCACAGATTGCCTGCGGTACCGGACTCCCGGATCTCAAGGCCGCGCACGCCCTGATTGATTCGCTGCACCGGGTCACTGAATCAATGCAAAAGATTTCTTCCCCCGACAAATAGGCCGAGGAAAGAGCGCACAACTCTCAACCACACCGAAAGGCAACATCATGGAATCTTTGTACACTGCAGAGGCACTCTCCACCGGCCACGGACGTGAAGGACGCGTGAAGACCGCTGATGGAAAGCTCGACATGAACCTGACTCCCCCAACTGAATTGGGCGGCTCCGGAACCGGTACCAACCCGGAACAGCTCTTTGCCGCCGGCTATGCCGCATGTTTCCACTCGGCACTTCATTCGGTGGCCCGCAGCCGCAAGATCAAGATTGAGGATTCCAGTGTCGGCGGACGCGTCCACTTGCACCGCGACGGTGACAGCGGTTTTAAACTCTCCGTCGAGCTTGAAGTAGTCATTCCCGAAATGGATCATGCACAAGCTCAAGAACTAGCAGATGCGGCCCATCAGGTCTGCCCGTACTCCAACGCAACTCGCGGAAATATCGATGTCACTGTCAGTGTCAGCGATGACTAAGAGTGCCGCGCTAAACTCCGCCAAGCCGCTAGGGTTTGCCCGCCACAGCGCACGCATTGTTCTGGGCTCGTTTCTGACCTTTGCTGGAATTGGCCATCTCACCTTTGCCCGCGAAGAGTTTCAAGCGCAAGTTCCCCACTTCGTTCCGCTGGATCCGGATCTGACCGTAGTACTCTCCGGCGTTGCGGAGATCGGATTGGGACTCTCGGTACTGACCTTGCTCAAGAAGCGGGTACATGTCGGTTGGGTTGTTGCACTGTTTTTCCTCGCGGTCTTCCCCGGAAACCTGATCCAATGGCAGGAAGGCCGAGATGGATTTGGGCTGGATACCGATGGTAAACGATTTACCAGACTCTTCTTCCAACCGGTATTGATTGCACTGGCACTATGGTCAACTGCCGCGTGGCGGGACCGCGCGCAACTGCGCCGCCAAAAGTAATCACCAACGAGAGTCTAAGCAGCAGAATCTAAAAAAATAGTTCGCACCATAACCGGAATGGCATCATGCCAACCTGTTGTGGTGCGAACTTGGTTAAGTACTTTTTTCAGCGTGCAATTTTCGGCAGCTCGGAGGCTAGGCGTTAGGGGCTTCGAGGATCACAGCTTTACGTTGACGGCGCCACCGAAGATAAGCCCAGATGGTCAGGATCGCTACAGCGATCCAAGCAACGATGATGACCGCGCCGTGGAAAAACGAGGGCACGGCAATGAAAGCCCCGATAGCCACCAAGGACAACTGCCCCGGAATCACCGAGAGCGCGCTGGCAACGAGATACTCGCGTTGTGTGATTCCGAAGGCTCCACTGCCGTAGTTCACCGGCCAATATGGAATTCCTGGCATCAGACGCAGCATAAACACAGCCAGCAGCCCACGGGACTCCAATTTTTGTTCAACTGTGGCAGCATGCCTGCCCAGAAATCGCAGTACCGTCTGCCGGCCCAGCGCCCGGGCAATCCAGTAGGCTCCCCAGCTGCCGAGCATTACCCCGATCAGGGAGTAGATGGTGCCTTCAAAGACTCCAAAGAGCAACCCGCCGGCGGTGGCCATGATGGTCACCGGAATCGGGGTCAAAGCCACCAAGGCATAAGCCCCGATGAACAACAGCCGAGTAGTCCAGGTGGTGGCATCCGCCATATTTCGAATCTGTTCAATAGTTGGCAGGTGGACGTTAAACGCTAACCAGACCATCAGGAGGAAAACTGCAATCAGCGCGCCATTGCGTGCATAATTCGCCCATAAGGAGCTAGCAGCTTCCGGCTCGTCTTCATTGGGCAGCGGTGCCTGCTGGTTTTCCATTCTTGTAGCTTATCGGCAATTTCATGGCACGGAGCATTCGCGTGCGCACGCACGAATCTGGCGACATGAGCCGGGCCAGCTGTAGCTCGTAGCGTTCCCAAAATGAAATTCCGAAGCGATCCATTGCCACACAATAAGTTCGGGACGCACAATACGGTTACTCGGATCGTCTAAGCATCGCTTCTGCATGACTTAACTTCAGCAAAAGAAAACAACTACAGGACGTTCCTTGAGGTGCAAATTGTGCCTTACTCGGGGGACGAATGTTAGGAAAAGCTTCTCAGAGAAAGCGAATCCGAACCACCACCCGACAAGAAAGTTCGAACTCGGATTTGGGCTTCTCTCTAAGGTGCTGGGGTTGCCACCGGTGCATCGCACTCCTTGCGGCCAGCTCGTTCATTTCTGCGATCACCTCCGGCCTTGGCCGAACAACGTCCACCGGCGCAGGTTTCGCCTCCTTCTGGGAACGGCCAGGCAATTACGGTACGCGAAGACGCGTCAGCTGGATTCGCCACTGGAAGAGCGTGGTCAATGCCGATTCCAAGATTAAGCGTCTCGCCGCTTTAGCGACATCCATCCCGCACCCAGCAGGACTACGCTCCATGCGATTAGCACCAACAGCGCCATCCCCGGGCCGTAAGGTTCGCTGGCACCGGTAGCCATGAAGGTGGCAGCGTTGGTGGGCAGGAACTGGGTCAGTGTCTGGACCCAGTGGATCGGGATCAGCTGCAGGATCTGTGGCAGCCCCACGAGCAGGATGATGGCCGAGACGATCGCTCCGGCGGAGTTTCGCGTCACCAGTCCGAGCCCGAGGACCATCACGCTCAGCAGTGCTAGGTAGACTCCCGCACCGACTGCGGCAGAGAGCAAATCGGACAGGTCAAAAACTCCGTATTTCTCCGCGCTCAACGCCGTCGGGATAGTCGCCAAGAGAATCATCACCATGCCAGTCAGCAAACCCGCTATAGCGAGAAAGAGTGCTTTAGCGGTCAGCAGGATTGCCCGGCGAGGTACCGACTGCAATGTGGTAGCGATGGTTCCGCTGGAATACTCATTAGTGATGTGCAGGGCAGCGGCCGCAGCAAAGAACAGCTGCCCGAATTGCAGCGTGGCGAATACTAGCAGCGGAGCTGGCATGACGGTGTCGAAGCCATTGTCGCCGCTGGCTTTAGCACTGGCGCCAAGCAGCCAGCCCAACGCGATGGTCACTAGGATTCCCGAGGCATAAAGCCCCGCTAAGGTACGCAATCCGAAGAATTTGGTACTTTCGGCACGCGCCGCGGCCAGCAAAGATCCGGCAAACCTTCCGTCCATGGATTCACTGATCATTAGCTTGCTCATTTTGTCCTCACTCCCCCGGTTAGTTCGGCGGAGTAGTCCACCGTGTCATGTGTCAATTGGTTATATGCGTTTTCCAGCGAGCCATGAATGATGCTCAGTTCATGCAGTTCAATTCCTCCGGCAAAGGCCAGCGCGCCTACGCGCTCAACGGGCATGCCGATGACCTCCAGATGACCCTCCCCGCTGGTGCTGACTTTGGCTCCTCGCTGCGTCAGCAGTCCGGCGAGCGCTGCCGCTCGCGGGGTGCGAACCGTGATGAGCTGCTGGGTAAATTCTTGAATCAGTTCTTGGGTGGTCGCTTCGGTGATGAGTTCTCCACGTCCAATGAGGATCAGGTGATCAGCCACCTGCTGCACCTCGCTCATCAGGTGGCTGGAGACGAAGATGGTTCCGCCTGCATCCGCGCGGGTTCGCATTAGCTGCCTGACCCAGGAGATGCCTTCGGCATCAAGTCCGTTCATCGGCTCGTCCAGGATGAGGATCTGCGGGTCCCCCAGCAAGGCGGCGGCGATCCCCAGACGCTGGCGCGTGCCTAGGGAGAATCCTCCAATGCGTTTGGTGGCCACCGACTGCAGTCCAACCTCGGCGAGCACTTCCGCCACCCGGCGCACCGGGATCTGGTTGCTTTGAGCTAAGGCTTTGAGGAAGGTACGCGGAGTATGCCCGGGATTACCTGCTGTCCCTAGGATGTGCGCACCTACGGTATGCAAGGGATAGCGCAGCTTTGCGTATGGAACTCCGTTGACAAGCGACTGTCCTCCGGTTGGGGCGTCGAGTCCGAGGATCATGCGCATGGTGGTGGATTTGCCGGCACCGTTGGGTCCGAGGAATCCGGTGACCTTCCCCGCGGTGATATTCACGCTCAGGTTGTTAACTGCACGGGTGGCTCCGTAGTCCTTGGTCAAGGCTTCCAGGGTGATCATGATGTGCTCCTTAGGTTCTGCTTTCAACCCTAGGAATACACATGTCCCTGCATACCGGCCTTTCGTCGGCACTTTCGAGCGGGCTACCCCCTACCTTGGTCGGTGTTCGCCCGGCACCACGCTGAGTAGCATGTTCTACATGACTACCTCGTGGAAGCAGCCGGCACTCCTGGTCGCCTTAGCGCTCTGCGCATATCTGGTTCCCATCTCTACTAATGGAGCGTGGATCCTGCTTGCTCCGGTCGCTGCGATCTGCAGCTATCTGGCAGGACGGCATGTGGCGTCTTTAGTCCATGGCCTGATTGCCTTCGGCGCGGGTCGTCTTGGCTGCTGCGGTCACGCTGATCTTGTCCGCACCAGTGAGTCTGTTGACTTTCGCCTTGAATATCTTGACCGGGGTGGTCCTGTTTGCGCTCCTGCCTTGGTGGATCGGCAGGGGCCGGCGCACCTCATTTATCTTTCGCGCTCAGGAACGCCAGCATGTGGTGGTACAGGCGGCGCTGCGCGAACGAGCGCGCATCGCCGAGGCCATGCACGACCAGTTGGGCCATGACCTTGCCTTGCTCGCCTTGCAGGCCGGTGGCCTGCAGATTTCTTTGGACAAGGGAACTCTCGCTCATGAACAGGCATCCAAGATCCGCAGCCAGGCTGACGAGGCGATAGAGCATCTGCATCAGATCATCGGAGTTCTCCATGATGCTGTCCAGCGTGCGCCCTTGGAACCTGCGGCCACGGCTCTTGACCAACTCGTGGAGCGGACGCGGTCTAAGGGCATGGACATCAAGTTCACCCGGCTAGGTTCTCCACCCGCTGCAGGCGGAGCAAGCTTGCTTCATCAAGTAGCTCAGGAGGCACTGACTAATGCGGCGAAGTACGCGCCTCGCGCCCCTGTGGACATGGTTCTGGACAGCCGAAGCGACCCGACGGTCCTTCGTATTTCTAATCCTTTGACGGGCGAGGTGCCAGCAGTCCGTTCGGGAGCCACCGGGCTCGCCTCGCTGCGTACGGCCCTGGAAGCGCACGGTGGTTCGCTGCGCACTAATCACTCCGGGAAACAATTTGAGCTCGTCGCCGTGATTGCGCAGCCTAAGCATAGTCGCTCAGAACTGGCCGGCCAGGTACCGGTGAAGCGTCGAAGCCGTTTGGCCATCATCTTCTTGCCTGCCCTCGCCGTGGTGCTCGTAGCCAGCGGTCTCTTGCTGCTTCAAAACGCCACGTACCGGGCAACGGCTCTGCACCCCACTGATTTCCGCAACCTGGCAATTGGTATGACTCACAACGAAGTTGACCAGATTGTCCATGCCAAAGGTCTGGATGAGCCGCTGCCCGTTATCGACGACCCAGCACGCCCGTCCGAGTCTCAATGCCGCTACTACGCCGCACGCGCCGGGGTGCTGGATCTGGGCAGTGAAATGTTCCGGCTCTGTTTTACGGCAGACTCGCTGGTTTCCGCCGATCACCTGTATCCAAGACGCTGAACCGAGGAACCCCTGATGACAATGGCTTCACCTGTCAGCATCCTGCTGGTCGACGACGATGCGCTGATCCGCGCCGGGCTGCGCGCCATCCTGACCAGCGACCAGCGGCTCTCAATCATCGCCGAGGCAGAGAACGGGGTGCGTGCCATTGAGTTGGCTAAGCGAATGAACCCAGCGGTGATCCTCATGGATATCCGCATGCCGCAACTTGATGGACTCAGCGCTATGGAAGCCATATTGCAGGGGAATCCGGTAGCCAAGGTACTGATCCTGACCACCTTCGGCGAAGAAGAGTATATTGACCGCGCGATGACCGGCGGCGCCGCAGGTTTCATGCTCAAAAGCTCCGGACCGGAGGAGCTGCTGAGTGCGGTCCATGCGGTAGCCGAGGGTGCCGCGGTCCTTTCTCCGCGCATAGCCCGGCGGGTTATCGACAAGGTGCGCGGAATCAATACCGCTTCGCTCTCCCGGGCCAAAGAGCTGGTACAAGAGCTGACCCCTCGCGAGCAGGAAGTACTCGCCCTCGTTGGTGCGAGCCTCACCAACGCAGAGATTGCTGTACGGCTCCTGCTCACCGAGGCGACGGTCAAGGGACATATGACCGCGGTCTTGCTCAAGCTCGGAGCGCGTAACCGCGTGGACGCAGCGTTGATTGCCTACCGGGCTGGAATAGTTAACTCCTAAATCCTCCACGTGTCCGACGCCATACCGTTTTTACGGGAATAATTGACGCTTCAACTTGTTATTACATGCATACGCATATAAATTAGAGGTAAGCGCACAACGTACCTCAACACCAAGGAGTGGACATGCAGTTCGGAGTCTTTTCAGTCAGCGACATCACCCGCGATCCAACCACCGGTAAGATCCCTACCGAAAAAGAGCGCATCGACGCGTCGGTAGCTATCGCTAAAAAGGTCGAAGAAATCGGCATGGATGTCTATGCCATCGGCGAGCACCACAACCGCCCCTTTTTCTCCTCCTCCCCCACCACTACGCTGGCCTACATTGCCGCGCAGACCGAACGCATTATCCTTTCCACCGCGACCACGTTGATCACCACCAATGACCCAGTGAAGATCGCTGAAGACTTCGCGATGCTGCAGAATCTTTCCGGCGGACGTGTTGACCTGGTTCTGGGACGAGGCAACACCGGTCCGGTATACCCCTGGTTCGGCAAGAACATGCAGGACTCGGTCAACCTGACGGTGGAGAACTACAACCTGCTGCGCCGCCTGTGGGATGAAGACGTAGTGAACTGGGAAGGAAAGTTCCGCACCCCGCTGCAGAACTTCACCTCGACCCCGCGTCCACTCGATGATGTGGCGCCATTCGTCTGGCACGGCTCCATCCGCACCCCGCAGGTTGCGGAGATCGCCGCATACTACGGTGACGGGTTCTTCGCCAACAACATCTTCTGGCCCAAGGAGCACTACAAACAGCTCATTGATCTCTACCGTGAGCGCTACGAGCACTACGGCCACGGCAAAGCACACCAGGCCGTTGTTGGCCTGGGCGGACAGTTCTACATGGCCAAGGATTCCCAGCAGGCAGTCAAGGAATTCCGCCCCTACTTCGACAACGCACCGGTCTACGGCAATGGACCTTCGATGGAAGACTTCACCGCGCAGACTCCGCTGACCGTGGGCTCCCCACAGCAGGTACTGGAGAAGACCTTGAGCTTCCAGGAGTACTTCGGGGACTACCAGCGTCAGCTCTTCCTCATCGACCACGCAGGTCTTCCACTGAAGACCGTGCTGAACCAGCTGGATATGTTCGGCGAGTACGTACTGCCGGAGCTGAAGAAGGAAATGGCCTCGCGTGCAGCTCCCGATATCGCACAGGCTCCAACTCACGCCGGACGGGTGGCTGCGCGCAACGCTAAACTGGTAGCTGAACAAGCCAACGCCCCTAAGGAGCCAGAAGTCAGTGACCGGGACCAGTAACACCCAAGCATCACTCAAGGTCACCACAGATGCCTGGGAGGCGCTCTTTCGAGCACAGGTCGCGGTGATGAGGCAGATTACCACCATGCCTGAGTTCGCTAAGCTCTCACTGCGCGAGTACGACGTGCTGTTCAATCTGCGCCATGCTCCGGAAAATGAGACCCGGCTAGTTGATCTGAATAAGCACCTGCTGATCTCCCAGCCGAGTTTGAGCCGGATGATCACCCGACTCGAAGAGCGCGGGCTAGTCAGCCGTTGCACGGATCCAAGCGATCAGCGTGCTAGCCGGCTGAAGCTCACCGACGCGGGCCTGTCCATGCAGCGGGATATCGGCCGGGCTCACGTCAAGCAGTTGCACATGTTGTTAGGCGAGGCGATGAGCGAGGAAGAATTCATTGAATTACAGCGCCTGAGCACCAAGCTGCATAACGCAGTGGAATAGACGCCACACCACCATAGGGGCCGTTCTCCAGAACTAGTTTCGGGAGCACGGCCCCTTTGCATGCTCGGGCCTTTTGCGCCCTGCCTGGGTCCGCACCGCCGGAGTACACTCAAAGCCACCAGACAATCTTCGGCAATGGAGTTGGGGACATGGAAAGGCGCGCGGAGAAGTACGCACGGCGGACGAACTAATGAAAGCCAACGAACATGGAGAGCCAAGCGATACCGGCAGGCTTGAGGCCTTCTCCGACGGAGTAATCGCCGTAGCAATCACCTTGCTGATTTTAGACATCAAGGTCCCAGAACCTGAAGTCGGGAAAAACTTAGCCGACGAGCTAGTGGCACTGTGGCCAAATATGCTGGCCTATCTGATTTCCTTTGTAGCGATCGGCATCATGTGGCTCAATCACCACACGATGTTCAACCGCTTAGCCCGGGTGGACCACTCAATTATGGTGCTAAACCTGTTTTTGCTGCTTTGCATCGTAACCCTGCCGTTCTCCACTTCACTGCTGTCCACCTATTTGAACGATCCTGGTGATGGAACACTTGCAGCTATTGTCTACGCGTGCTCATTTCTCGCGACCTCGTTCCTGTTCATCACCTTGCAGCATCATGTGCTTTCGCGCCGTGCGCACCTGCTGCGTGAGCCGGTGACGGAATCTGAGAAAAAGCTCATTCTGCGCCGTGGGACGATCGCCCTCCCGGCGTATGTGATTGCCGCGGCAGCTGCCTTGATATCTCCCTATCTCACCTTAGCAATCTGCGTTGTGCTGGGGTTGTTCTACCTGATATCAACCGCCGGCCGAGGTCGTGAACCGGATGGCAAAAATGCCTCGACGATTTCGTGACCCACAATTCGGTTGGCCATTTCACTCTTGCTAATTCCAGTGCCCCTCGCGCCGGATGCGGCAATTCTTATTTCGCGAACTTTTCCAATGAACCCTTTGTTTTTTCATGCGGTTCATTGTCCTCAAAGTTTGCGTCTGATACTTCACGAAGTAGTTGCGTTCACTCAGCTGCACTGACGGATCGCTCTGTGGAGGGGTTCTCTCCGCTCGCTCGGTTCCGTGACAAGAGTGGAAACTGAGGCGGGGATCCTTGTGCGGTACAGGCTATCAAAATTGCAGCCGTGCACCAGAATCAATAAATCGCCCGACGCATGCCACACCTGTTTTACAGCAGCGTGGAAATTCGTCAGTTGATGGACTAGCAAGAGTTATTTATAGAAACCTTCACGCAGGTTGATACCGTGCTCCAGCCAAACCTTCATGGCAGCTAGCATCCCGGTCCATCCTTCGCAGTTTCCAAAAGCTCCGGTCAATCCCTGCGGTGTAGACAGCCAGCCCGCCTCGGTAATTTTCACCTTGGTGCGTGTACCCTCGTCTACGGGCTGGAATTCGAAGGTGACGGTATTCAATCCGTCCTCGGATGCCACGCCTTCCCCGGCCCACCTCAGCACAATCTTTTCTTCTTGAATTGCTTGGACCACCTGCACGGGGAAACGACCGGGGAAATCATGGAAATCCCAGCTGACCTCGGCACCTGATTCCAAGCGCCCCTTGGCGCCTCCAGTAGTGAAGTATGCGGACAGCTGCTGCGGATCCGCGACCGCCTCATACACTTCGTGGCTGGTCTTGGAAATGTGTCCAGTAACTGTGAAGGACAGTGGTTCGGAAGGCTGTGGAGTATCCATACCTTATGGTCTACCGCCTGAGTACAGCACCGTCAATGCCCTGTGGCAAGCTGATGGCTCGCCTTGCAACACGATTCCTTCTTAATGACTGACATCAGCTGGTTGAATTCGCCAGGGGAAACTGACTATCGCCTACCCGCCAAATAAACTTGAGTTTTCGGGATGTCGAAGGACAAGGACTAATACCAATCTTGTTAGATTCCGAATAGCGCAGTGGTAAACCTGACAGCCGCGGCGACGCCAATCCATGCCTGCCCGAAGGTTGCCTCAGTGAATCTATTGGACACAATTTCGATTATCGGCGAGATTATTGCTTGGGCCGGACTCAGCTTAGGCCTGCTCTGCCTTCTGCTCGCGAAGCAATACAAGAGAAAGAAAGCCGCCGCGGTCTATCTTGATGCTTTCGTATTCTCCGATGCAAATGCCACCTTGATCCGCTGGATGGCCCCGGATGGAATGCAGGAACGTCCGCTGACTTACACTGAACGACGCGCAATGGAACACGGGTGGCAAACGGTCCTCGTGGACAGAAAAACCTATCAAAGGATGATGCACCGCGATCCTCAGGAGCCGCTGGAGATCTTTTCCATGCTGGCAAAATTCCTGCTCGGTGCCGGGGTGCTGGGTTTCGCACTCTCCTGGCTGTCTATCTTCGATTAACCGCTGCGCACTATTCAACAGCCGAAAGGTGCTGCGTAACGGTAGCGTCCGGTAGGCAGTGCTCGCTCGTTGAAGACTCGAACCATGAAGTTATCTCCCCATGCTGGGTCGGATGGAAAAATTCCTCGAGCCATAGCCGGTTCGTAGCCGAATCGTTTGTAATATCCGGTAGCGCCAAGCAGCACAATTCCGGCCACATGCTCAATTTCCGCACGGTCGGCAATTGCCTGCATCAGTGCGGTACCGGCGCCCTTGCTTTGAAATTCAGGAGCTACCACAAGTGGGCCAAGGCCCAGAAGTTTATGTTTGCCATCAATGGTTCCCCACGTGGCAATCACGTGAGCGATGACCGTCTTGTCGTTCGTGGCCACCAAGGAAAAGGTCGGTGAATAACCGTCGCATTCAAAGAGTTGCTGGACCAGCCCAACTTCCATTGGTTCAACCAGATGGTCATCTTTGCTGAACGCCGCATGCGTCACAGCATAGATTCCCGCTCTGTCATCGAAGACTTCCTGCCTGATCTGCATGTTGGTAACTTACCAAAATTACGGTCCAGATGGAGATTCGTTTCTTCGCTGGACTTTATGACCGCACTGCACTACACATGACTCAAAACGCTATCCGACCAGTAAATTTATAAACTTTCGCCGAAACAGACCCAAACAATCGAGAGAAGAAAGTTGCGGACGGGTTCATCATCCCCCTTGCCCCTCGAAGTCAGATAGTGATCGAATGGACCATCATCACTTGGACAACGGAGCGACTTCAGATGCCCAAATACTCTGCCCCGAAGATTCTCACCGCAATAGCGGTTGGCGCGATACTTTCCTTAGGCACACTGCCCGGGGCAGCGGTTGCCGCCGGACAACCTGCCTCGGTGCAATCTGCTACTTCCGTGCCCGCCGCTTCAATGCTGGCACCGGCGAGCGCCAGCTCGTTCTCCGTTGCCGCGGCACGGGGAATTGACCGCAACCCAAATCACCTCGACGTCTTCGTTAACAAAAGCTACCCGCTCAAGCCAACCAAGTACGCGCCGAAAACCAAAACGGTCAGCGGCACCGGCATCAGTCTTCGCCCCGAGGCTGCCAACGCCTACAACAAGATGGTGAAGGCAGCCAAGAAGTCTGGCATCCGCGTCAAACTCATCAGCGGCTACCGTTCATACAATCGCCAAGCCCAGCTGTTCAACCAATACACGAGGCTTTACGGCAAGAAGTATGCCGAACGCATCTCGGCTAAGCCCGGCACCAGCGAACACCAAACGGGGCTCGCCGCAGACGTAGGAAACTACAATGGTGCGTGCGCATTGCAGTCCTGCTTTGAAAGTACCCCGGTGGGCAAATGGATGAAGAAGAATGCCCACAAGTACGGGTTCATCCTGCGCTACCCCAAGGGCCAAGAATCCGTTACCGGCTACGCCTACGAGCCATGGCATTTCCGCTATGTAGGCACGTCCTTGGCTAAGTCCTATAAGAACTCTGGCGCAAAAACATTCGAGCATTACCACGGCGTAGCCTCCACTAAGAAGAGCTCGCCTAAATCTGTTAAAGGCACCGCAAAGACTACAGCCAACCTCAACATGCGCTCAGGTGCAGGAACAAGCAACCGCGTCCTGCTCACTATCCCTCGGGGCAAGAACGTCAAGCTCACTGGATCTAAGAAATCTGGTTGGTACCAAGTCACCTACAGCTCGAAGACCGGCTGGGTTTCCGGAACGTACTTGAGCAATGTCTCGATGCCAAAGAGCGATACGAAGAAGAAGGACACCAAGAAAAAAGAGACCAAAAAGTCTTCGCCTAAAACCAGCGGTTCGTCAAAGAAAACCACGGCGAATCTGAATATGCGCTCCGGTGCAGGCACCGGTAACCGCGTCATTCTCACTATTCCAAAGGGAAAGACGGTCAAGACTACGGGCAAGGCTAAGTCCGGTTGGTTGCGGGTGACTTACAAATCGAAGACTGGCTGGGCCTCGGGGACTTATCTGAGGTAGCAACCTAGAAGATCACCGAAAGTAGGACTGAGCTATGATGTTCCTCGCTCGGATCATCACGAACCGGAGTGTCACACGACGGTGGGCCATCGCGATGCATACTTGGTAGCGGCGCTTATCCTGAGCTTATTTCCGTTCATACTCCCGCAAACTGGTTTGATCAAAACCTTGGAACCGATAGACGTGCGCGCGTTTCAAATGGGTGGTCCCTTATCTGCTATCACTGCCGGATTTAATTGAAGTTCCCGATTAGCGCGAGGTGAGTGACAATCCAGCGTGGGAAAGCAGCGCGGCAGCGCTGCCGAACCCCCTGCTGGGGAGCTGAGGCGTTGATGATCGCTGCGATCCTGGCGGCACCATAAGCATGGCTGTCAGGACCGGGTAAATGATGAGGCCTCCACCAGGAGATCGAGTTGAGATGTCATCTAAACGCGCGGGGGTGGCATTTACAGATCAACCGATGATCCGTGCGAGTAGCTTATCTTTACCAACCACCGCACTCATACACGCAGAACAGCAAAAGCTGTGTAAAGATATAGCAAGAATTCGATTTTTTAGCATCCCAAGGGGCCATGAACATCCAGCGCAAAGCATTGGCAACCAGTGCAGTCCTCGCTCTACTTGCCGGCGGCATGGCACCGGCTGCCCAAGCAGCTCCAGAGCACAATTGTTGGTCTTGGACTGACGCAGCTGAGAATCCTTACCATCTGGAATGTTCGGATGTTGAACAATTGTCAGACCTCGACATTCCACCCACGGTGACCGAACTGCGGATCTTGGACAAAGATCACACCTCGATTGCAGGACTTGAAAGCCTCAAAGACTTGCAGCAGTTGACCTCATTGGAAGTCTCTGGTGCCACCAACGAGGCGGTCGTAGCGGCATCTGACATGCCGAACCTCAGAAACCTCTCCCTCGATTTCAATAATGACTCAGTTGTAACCGACTCCTCTCGTGCTCTTCTCACCAAGATGGCCCAGGTGACTTCGCTGCGAGTTGGTGGAGCAGGTTTCAAAAGCTTTGCGTGGGTAGCCGCCCTTCCAAATTTGCAAGAATTTGGGGCTTATGAAACCCACGGGTTACCCAACGGCGCTGTTGGCAAGACCTTGAACTTCACTCCTATCGTCGGAGTGAACGGTAAGGCACTGGTTCCTAGTCTTCCGTCGTGGCCTGTTGATCCTGTACCAGCGTTTACGAAGTTCTCAGCATCATCGGTCATGCCAATGGTGGCCGGTAATCACGGCTTAATTGTCAGTTCAGATGCGACCGTTGGAAGCGAGTTGAAGACCGCTGATGTGAATGTTCAGCTCATAGCTGACGTGTTCGACACGGCCAAGGCCGCACCGGTGAAGGTGAACTACAAGGTGGGCAGGAGCAACACCGCTGACTACCAGGTCGCCGTTGTCGGCGATGAACTGGAAATACCTTGGGGTGTTTATCAAGAAACGAACTTCCAGTGGTTCCGCAACGCCGTACCGATCCCGGGAGCCACCGCGCGTGCCTATCAACTAAATGCCGCTGATGCTGGCAAGAAAATCACTGCGAAGTACACCAGCGTAGAGAAAACCTCGTGGGACAAGAAGACCATCTACGTACCAACTGCGACGTTGTCCACTGAGTACGACACGTCAATCCCTGCAACACTAGCTAAGCAGCCTACCGTCAAGATAACCGGCACCGGATACCAGACGGAGAAACTTTCTGCTTCAGTTGACCCGAAAGTCTTCCCCAAAGCAAAAAAGACCTACCAATGGTTTGTGAATGAAACGGATGCGATTAAGGGTGCAACCAGCTCTACATTCACCCCTGGAACGGCGCAATACCTCAAACGTGTGCATGTACAAGTGACGTTCACTGGTGCAACTGCTGACCCAGTAAAGCTGAGCTCCAAGGCAATAAAAATTGACCGAGGTACTCTGAAAGCTTCGAAGCCAGCCATCACTGGCACCGCCAAGGTTGGTTCGAAACTAACTGCCAAAGCGGGAACTATCTCTAAGAAAGATGCAAAACTAACCTACATTTGGCTTCGCAACGGCAAACCGATCTTCCAGCAGAACCGCAGCACCTACACTTTGAAGGTTGCAGATCTGGGCAAGAAGATCAGCGTCAAGGCTCAGTACACGCACAAGTACTACAACACTGTGGTTCCGCGCAGCGCCGCCACAAAGACCGTTGCACCAGGAACGCTGGCTATTGCCAAGAAACCGGCAATCTCCGGCAAGAAGGTGGCGGGAAAAAAGGTGAAGGTTTCGGCGGGTACTTACAGCCCGAAGGCCGACAAGGTGACTTACCAGTGGCAACGCTCCGGAAAGAACATCAAGGGTGCCACCAAGTCCAGCTACAAGGTCGCTAAAGCAGACAAAACCAAGAAGCTGACCGTTAAAGTAGTCGCGTCAAAGAAGGGTTACAAGACAAAGACTGTTGTACTGACCTCGAAATAGTTCCGGCTCGTTCAAGACCCGAGAGGTTATCAAGGGTGCCATGATCGGCGAGACCGGCCGCGTAACCGGTACCGAGTAGAACGTGAGTGTTTTTGCAGGTTCGGCATCTGGCCCGGCTGGGAATAATTTCTTGGTTGACCGGCGGGATTCCGTGGCGGATGGTCCTGGCCTGGGCATGGCGCCACTGTCCGAGAAATCCGGTGCAGGTGGGACAGGCTAGCTGTCCGATGGTGGGTTCTGATTCGATAGGCTTGTTTTCCTGATTTACGGTGCACTCGGCGCGACACTTTCGCGTTAGAGCGGCCTAGTGCGGCTTCGAAACTCGGCGCCGGGTCGTTCGTCATTAATCCTGGTTGCCTATTTTCCCAGGGTTAGGGTGATGGTCAGGCTGGCGCTGACCACGGGGCACGTTAATGGAAAACCAGGGTTATTTTCCGGGCGTCGGGCTCTTCGACATGGAGCGTGGCGCGTGGTCGGCATTCAACACGGCGCACAACACAACAGCATCAAGGAGAAGTTCGCCTTGGTCATCTTAAAGGGCAAAAGCGTTGAAATACCGGCTCGAAGAAATCGGGGTGATACCCGGTGATATATAAATCGAAGAAGGCTGGGTTTCGGCAACTTTTCTGAAGTAAAAATACGCGAGTGCGAACCAGTGCATTTTTCGTCCGTTTTCGATATGAACGGACGCTTCGTTCTGTCGCAGGCGACTATAACATCTTGCATGATCCGCACGAATTAACAGCGACTTACCGCCAAAGTCTCGGACTTAACTTTTAATTTATATATTTAGAATTCAAAGTCTGACCGTCGTTACGAATTCGTTGTAAATTTCGCGTAGACATTAAGTGACTTATGCCACAAGATTAACTTAGCTAAAGGCAGTTTCAAATTATGGGATTTAGATGCTGCTCAGGCCATTCTTCGTTCGTTCGCGAAATCTTCGCACTCTTATTCTGAGGAGGATGACCATGTCTAAACCTACATTCGCAACAAAAGTGGGGACAATCTTTGCATCCGCAGTTCTAATGATTGTCACCTTCGGGCCAGCGCAAGCATAGGCAGCTGGTCCACAACCAAGCTGGCAACTCCTGTTCCAGAATGGGCAGACTTGGAGAGCAAATGCTCCCCACCATGACCAAGGTGAAAAGGGAAACTCCAGTGTATGGGGATCCATAGATTTCGGGCCAACTGCAACTTCGAATCACAAGGTTGTAGCAATAGCTTCAGGAATTGTTTACAAACATTCCTGTTCGAATGGAAACTGGTACCTAGGCATCAAACACGGTAATGGCTGGAAGTCGACCTACTACCACCTTTCAAATGTCCAATCTGGACTAGTTGGAAAGCAAGTGTCGGCAGGTGCCTACTTAGGTCAAGCCAGCACCACCGCGCCATGCGGTGGAGCTGCGTCGGCACCGCATGTACACCTAACGATTCTGAAAGACAACGACTACACTAATGTCAACAATTTCAAATTCGGCAACTACAAGGTTGTAACCGGGTCCGAAACGTATGTTGGCAAATGGGTGGATGCCAAAACAAATGCACTCAAGTTCAACGTTCCGCGTCCTGGATACATGACCGGCGCGCTCAAGTCGACTACAGCAGCGCCTGCACCTGTGCCACCGCTAAAAAACTTGACGAACGCACCTCGTCCAGCAACATGGGCCAGCAACTCGGCTCCAGGAAAGTTGAATTCTTCAATCGGAACTTGGGCACCAGGTCCAGTCGTAGTTAAGAGGCAATGGCTACGCAACGGTGGCAACATTACTGGTGCTACTGGCAGCTCGTACACGATCACAGGATCTGACTTCGGCAAAAAAGTCCGGCTAAAAGTCACTGGTTCAAAAGCTGGTTTCAATTCAAAAGCCACGTACTCGACCGAATACTTCGCAGCCAAAGTTGTTAATAAGCCGGCTTGGAAGTACGTCAATATCCGTAAGAGTCCAAGTGCAAGCTCAACTTATCTTGGCCGGGTTTCCGCGGACAAAATGGTCGCCATCCAATGCTATGCATGGGGATCCAAGGTGACGGGACCATACTCGAAATCCACCATGTGGTACAAAATCCCTGGCGGAGGATGGGTCGCAGAAGCACTTTTGGAAACCAAGTCCAATAGCGCGGTAGTTCCTAAATGCTAGTTTGGCCATTGTGAGGCCCTCCAGAAATGGAGGGCCTCACATTTTTCTACCCCCGCGCGTGTACCCATGTGCCCCGAACCGTTCTACTTTTTAATGTCCGTCTACAGATCCGCTCAGAGGGCAATGTGGTATGAGGTAGGAAGACAGCAATTAACTACGACACCAGCGCAGATACCGTCGCTACCACCGCGCTGGCCACCTGGCTCAGCTCGTTCTCTTTGATTCCGCGGGTGAACGATAAGCGCACCGCGGTGTGGGCAAGCTCTGCTTCACATCCCATTGCAGTCAGCACAGCCGACGGGTCAGTGTTTCCAGCCGAACAAGCCGAACCAGAAGAGCACAGCACCCCACGTCGCTCAAGCTCAATCAGCACGGTCTCCCCCGCGGTACGCGGGAACACGAAGGAGACAATTCCACCCACACGTTGCTGATCATGGCCGGTCAGCTGAACCAGCCCTGCACCTTTTGCATCTAATGCCTTGGTAATTCGTTCAATCAAGTACTTGCCATAGCCATCGCCCACACCGCTTGCGCGTTGTTCGGCACAAACCTGCAAGGCGCGGGCGATACCTACCGCAGCCGCAGGATTTTCGGTACCCGAGCGCATCCCGCTTTGTTGCCCGCCCCCTTGAAGCAAAGGCACCATTCTGTACTGGTTTGAGAAATAGAGAACGCCACTACCCTTGAGTGCACCAATCTTATGACCAGATAAACTCATCGCATCCACATGCGAGGCAATCTTGGCGAGGTCCAGCCAACCGGCCGCCTGGACCGCGTCACTGTGCATGACCGCGCCTACCACCCGAGCCAGTTCAGATACCTGAGCAATTGGCTGGATAGTTCCAACCTCGTTGTTTACCGCCATCACCGATACGACGGACACTTGCTCATCGATGAGTTGCGCGGCTTGATTCAGATCCACAAGTCCTGTTCGATCCACCGGAATCACTCGGTGTTCAAATCCGTGGAATTGAACCAGATAGGCACAGGCCTCTAGCACCGCGGGATGTTCAATGGAGCTAGTCACCACAACTTTTCCGCGTGGACGAGCCAAAGCAGCACCAATAATTGCGGTGTTATCCGCTTCAGTGCCACCCGAGGTGAAGTAGATTTCGCTTGGCTGTACGCCTAAGGAATCTGCAACTTGAGTCCGAGCCCAATCGTTGGCACGTTTTGCCTGCTGCCCCAGCTCATGAAGTGAGGCGGGGTTGCCGAAGTTGCTGGTAAGAAGTGGTGTTACTAAGTCCAGCACCTCTTGGCGCGGCGGCGCCGTGGACGCCGCATCCATGTAGATCATGCAACAACCATATCGAGGCCAAGGTCAATGGCCTGCACCGAGTGGGTGATGGCGCCGGACGAAATAATATCCACTCCAGTTTCAGCAATCGCTGCCACGGTTTCGGCACGTACGTTGCCACTAGCTTCAATAATCGCTTGGCCGTCAATGAGCCTGATTGCCGCTGGAAGGTCTGCCACGGCAAAGTTGTCCAGCATGATCACATCCACCTTCGCTGCCAGCACTGTGGGAATCTGATCTATGGAGTCAACCTCAACTTCCATGGCCGTGGTGTGTCCCAAACGGGCGCGTACTGAGATCAGCGCATTTGTCAGCTCTTCGCCGTCATCCAGCAAGGCAAGGTGATTGTCCTTGGCCATAAAGGCCTCGGAGAGGTTGTCGCGGTGATTCACTCCACCGCCGCAGCGCACCGCATAGCGTTCAAGGACACGCAGTCCCGGGGTGGTTTTCCGGGTATCGGCAATCCTCGCCTTGGTGTGCGCCACCAAATCCACCAGCTGACGTGTGGCAGTGGCAATGGCGCTCATCCGCTGCAACAAGTTCAGCGCCACGCGTTCTGCGGTCAACACTGAAGCGGCTGGACCGGTGACCGTCAGCAGCCTGTCCCCAGCCTCGAAGCTGTGGCCCTCCTTGACCAGCTGGACCACGCGGATTTCCGGGTTAATCATCTCCATCGCGCGGGCGAAGACCGTACCGCCGGCCAAGACGCCGGCTTCGCGTGCCCGCACCGCTGCGGTGGCTCTGGCCCCGGCGGGCACAATGGTGTCCGCCGTCAGATCCCCGCGTGGGTTGTCTTCTGCGAAAGCGAATTCAAGAATGCGGTCGATTGCCGCTACGGGCACCGGGTGGATTGGTTGGTTCACGCGTTGATTTCCTTGTTCTGTGTCCGGTGTTCGGTCTGCTGGGTTTGGGCGAGCCGGAGTCCGTAGCGAATGATTGCGGGCTTGGATTCCTTGGATGCATCGCGTCGATGGTGGGCTCCAAGGCTAGCGGTCCGTTGCAACGCTGCCTGGGCGATGATCCGTGCGGTAGTCCAGAGATTTGACAGCTCAATCAGCTCTCGTTGGCTTTGGGCTACCGGGGCACTGCTCATCAGAACACGGATCATTGTTTCGAGGCCGTCGCCAGTGCGGTGCACACCTAAATGTTCACTAGCTAAAGTCTGCAGTTGGGTTAGATCCAAGGGTGCATCGTTACGCGTGGGCGGCAGAACATTGACTTGCAGCTGGGAAATATCGCAGGTAATTAGAAGATCATCTCTGATCATGGAGTGCACCGATTGGCGCGCGAAAATCATCGCTTCAAGCAGTGAGTTACTGGCTAGGCGGTTTGCGCCGTGCACGGTCGTATTCGCACATTCACCCGCGGCATATAGTCCAGGCAGGCTGGTGCGCCCAACGGTGTCTGTATGAATTCCGCCCATCCAATAATGCTGTGCGGCAACCACTTCCACCGGCTGCGTGGCCAAGTCCAGCCCGGCCTCTGCGAGGCGTGCGGTAATGGAAGGAAAGCGACGTTTCAGAAAGCCAGAACCACGCTCAGTTTCTACCACTCGGGCATCCAAGAATACCCGGTGCCCTGCAAGGTTTTGACCGTGGATCGCCCGGGCAACCACGTCCCTTGGTGCAAGTTCAGCCAATTCGTGAATGGCTGGCATGAAGCGTTGTCCATCTTCGGTGATCAGGATTGCTCCTTCACCACGGACTGCCTCACTGATCATCCCAGCTTGTGGGTACTTAGCTGGGTCCACCAGTGTGGGGTGGAACTGAATGAATTCAGCGTCCGCTATCACCGCTCCGGCCCGGGCGGCGATCCCGATACCGTCTGCGGTGGCGCCAGCCGGGTTTGTGCTCGCTTGGTACAGCGTTCCTAATCCCCCGGTAGCCAGTAATACCGCATCTGCTTCGAGGGCCAGTTTCTGCTGATCTTTCAGGTAGCGTACGCCGCGCAGCTGCTCATCTACGTATTCAAGCTCGGTAGCTAGCGCGTGCTCAATAATATTCAGCTTCCCCGCCTCTTGAGCCACGCGGACAGCTTGGCGCAGTGCGTCAATAAGCCCAGCACCGGTGGCATCACCACCCACATGTAAGATACGGTGTGCGCTATGCGCGGCTTCTAGACCTAGCTGGTAACTTCCATCCGAGTTCTTATCAAAAGCCACCGAGTAGCCTTCGAGCGTTGAGACCAGTTCGCCGGCGGCAGCGCACATCAGCTGCACCGCGGTTCTCCCGCAGTGTCCGGCACCAGCGTTTATTGTGTCGGCCACATGGGCATCGACGCTATCCCCGGCAGTCACACCCTGGGCGGTAACTGCCGAGAGTCCGCCTTGGGCGAGTTTGCTATTCCCGTCTCCCAAGGAATCTTTAGTCAGTACCGTCACCGACGAACCAAGACACACCGCTTCCAATGCAGCACTCAACCCTGCTGCACCGGAGCCGATAATAACTAATCGACGTCCGCTGGTTTTGGTCATGGCTTAGCCGCGAGCATGCGTTCCAGAGCAATTTTTGCATCACCCTGCTGGCTCTCTGGAACCTGAATTCGATTGACCACACGTCCGGCCACTAGTTCCTCTAACACCCAGGCAAGGTAGCCCGGGTGAATACGGTACATCGTGGAGCAAGGACAGATCACCGGATCCAGGCAGAAAATCGTGTGCTGCGGGTATTCGGCAGCCAGTCGGTTGACCATGTTGATCTCGGTACCAATGGCAAAAACAGTGGGTTCCGCAGCATCTGCGATAGCCCGGCGAATGTAGTCGGTGGATCCGGCTTCGTCAGCAGCATCCACTACTTCCATAGGGCATTCGGGGTGCACAATGACACGCACGCCAGGGAAATCTTCACGGGCCTTAGCAATCTGGCCTGGGTTGAATCGTTTGTGCACCGAGCAGAATCCGTGCCACAGGATCACCTGCGCTTCGCGCATAGTTTCTTCGCTGTTTCCGCCCAGCGCCTTGCGAGGGGTCCACATTGGCATCTTTTCCAATGGCACACCCATGGCCTTGGCGGTATTGCGTCCCAGATGCTGGTCCGGGAAGAACAGCACACGGCGTCCGCGTGCAAAAGCCCATTCAAGGACGGTGGCTGCGTTGGAACTAGTGCAGACGAGTCCGCCATTTTTTCCTACGAATGCTTTGAGTTCTGCAGAACAATTCATATAAGTTACGGGAATGACAGGCATACGCCCGTCATCTTCCTCGTCCTTGTACAGTTCGGTCAGCTCATCCCAGCACTGCTGGACACTGGGACCATCTGCCATATCCGCCATGGAGCAGCCTGCGGCAAGATTGGGCAGGATCACTGCTTGCTCTGGTTTGGAGAGAATATCTGCGGTTTCTGCCATAAAGTGCACGCCGCAGAAGATGATCGCCTCAGCCTTGTCACGGGTCAGCGCAGCATTGGCCAGCTGGAAGGAGTCGCCCACGAAGTCCGCGTACTGCACCACTTCGTCGCGCTGGTAGAAGTGCCCAAGGATGACCGCGCGCTCCCCCAAAGTTTCCTTTGCGGTACGAATGCGGGTATCAAGTTCCTCAACACTTGCAGACTTGTATTCGGCAGGTAAACCACCTTGCACCGGGTAGCCGGAAGGAATCCTGTCTTCCTGCGAGGCACCAGGGCCGTAGCCGGCTGGGGTATCCCATGGGTTCGCTGCCAAGTCCGTGGAACACGTGGAGCCTGGAGCCACAAGAGTGAGCCGGGTGATGGTCGAGGAGAGGGTCTGTTCGCTCATTTGCTGGTGTCTACTTCCATGGGATCCGGGCCGTGTCCGAGATACCGGTACAGCCTTGGCGGCCTGTGCTTGCCGCCTGCTAAATATTCGTCGGTGGCCTCGATCGAGGCGGTGTTTTTCAATTGCCGGCGGAAATTCGCCGGGTCAAGTTCTTTGCCGAGGATGGCTTCGTAAACCAACCGCAACTGCGCGAGGGTGAACCTTTCGCCCAGCAGCCGGTGTGCGATCTGCCCATACTCGGTTTTATTCGCCAGCCGCCACAGCGCGTAGTCCACGATTTTCCGGTGGTCAAAGGCCATCTGCGCAATCTGTGGATCATCGACATCAAACCATGCAACGTTTTCATCCGGTACGCGGGTACTTACCTCTTCGATGTTCACCAAAGCGAAGTAGGCAATGGTGACTAATCGGTGAGTTGGCGATCTGTCAGTGTCTCCGAAAGTGTAGAGCTGTTCGAGGTAGCTTGGGTGCAGTCCGGTGGTCTCGGCCAAGGTGCGTCCCGCCGCCTGTCCTAGAGACTCGCGTGAGCCCACCGGTCCACCAGGCAAAGCCCACGAACCCGCATGAGGTTGGCGTATTCGCCGAACCAGCGGTAGACAAAGCTTGCCCGGTCCGCCCACGGGATCACGCCGGATTCCGAGGATTACGGTGGACACCGCTAGGGCTGGCGGCAGGTTGCGCCGCTCGTCCACGTTCGCCCATCCGGGTACCGATGACATGTTCAACGTTCTTTCGCCTTGGTGTTGGAGTGCAAGGTGCGGCACTCCACGTCGTTAGAGTCATTCTGACATTAACTAGAATCATACGCGAGCCACATCACGTTTCAGGCCGCGCGGAGCCACGGAACGGGTGTCCAAGGACAGGTACTGGAGACCTTACTCGCCTCATAAAACACTGGCTGATCTGAGCGGGGAGCACCACCGACGAGATCTTCCCAATGTCCCCCTTCAACGAAGAAATATTTCCTGAACCTGTGTCATCAGTCCCCTGCACGCGTCTACGAAGAGTTCACTATTCAGAGCAATTATGTGCATTCGTCTACAAACCCGTGTACTTTTACCTCGCTTTCTCCGCGATATTCGGCCACAGACAGGTAAGCGAGGCAGAGCACTGCAAAGTCGCCTAGGATCGTGAGCATGAGCCTGGATCTAAATCTTCGTGTGATTACCGCAAGCAATGAATCCGAAGCACGCGCGGTGCTTCTCATTCACGGATTTGCCTCATCGGCCGAGATGAACTGGAACCGTTCACGCTGGGTTCAGCATTTCCTTGACCACGGCCGTGATGTCATCCTCCTTGACCTGCCTGGACATGGAGAAGATCCCTACCGCAATGAGGGAAGCTGGACTCCAACGCGAATCCGCGAAGCCATCGCCGCAGGACTCGAAGATCTCAATCTCGGACCAGTGGACGTGTTAGGTTATTCGCTCGGAGCACGCCTCGGCTGGGAATTCGCCGCTCATTTCCCACAGCTAGTCAACCGATTGGTTATGGGAGGTCCGGCAAGCATCGATCCGCTGGCTGCGTTTGAGGTGGATCAGGCGCGCGCTTATCTGGAGCGAGGCGAACAAATACACGACGAATACACCGCTAAGGTCATCAATATCGCTAAGTCGGAAAGTGCAAATGACTTCAATGCGCTTTTCCGGCTTATTGAGGCGATCAAGACTGATCCATATATTCCGGCATCAAGGCTTCCGGTCTGCCCGACGTTATTGGTGGCTGGCGATCACGATGATCTGGCCACCACCATGCCTCAGCTTCGCCGCCTTCTAAAAAATGCTGGCACCGAGTGCGCCATTCATTGGCTCCCCGGACGCAATCACGCAAATGCTGTCACCAGCCGCGAATTCAAGGAAAAGGCGCTGGAATTTTTCGCCAGCGCCTAATTAAAACAAAACCGGTGTCATGCACGCATCCCCACGATGCGCGTGCCAGGCAGATCCTATCCCCATAGGGTCTTTTGCCTAGCACGTGCACGACACCGATTTCGTCTGTTCCTACTCAAACACGGGTAACGGACAAATTGATGGTCTTGGATCCAAATTAACGCATAACGCGTTACTTATCACACTGGCACTCGGGCTTATTTCGAATAACATCAACTTCCGCACTTCCAAGCACCAATCTATTCGCTGAAAGCAACTCATGTCCTCGGGCAGATGAGAAGATCAGCAGTCAGCCATGAGCCTGCAATGTTTACCTACTATTCGCCCACTATTCAACGTGATTCAGTGGACTTTAGGAATCCTAATCAATCGTTGAAAAGAATCACCTAAAATCGTTGTCTATCTCTATTTGAGTAGTTATCGTCGAGTTGTTGAGTGAACCGAATCCGCATCCTGCTTCTGGTTTATTACTTCGGCAAATAGCCAGATGTGGCATTGCGTGTTTCGCAGCTCACCATGATTACCCACGACCACCACGCCACGACGGCTAAAAGTCCACAGAAGGTGCATGATGACAAACAAACTCCCGCTCCTCGTTTCCTTCGGCGCACTCGCGCTGCTGGCTTCCTCTTGCGGAGCAGCTACCTCCGTGGCAACTAGCCAAAGCCCTACTGCGGCAGCGTCAACAGCAGCTTCTCCACCAAGCGTCTCTGCCCCTGTCTCGAAGTCATCTTCACCCGCAACATCCGCTTCTGCCAAGGATCGAATCACTGCCGATCAAATTATTCCAACTCTCTCGCGCCCAGAGACCGACGAAGACATGCCACCAGCAGAAATCGATGACCCATCGATCAAACAGGTCAGTTTCCGAGCTCTAGCTTCTTTGGCCTATGCCGAACAATTCGCGGCGGTCAATGACGCTGGCGATCTATGCCTAATCGCCTTGGCCAACAGCGGAGACGGGGATGGATCCGCCAACCTGAACGGCCCTGGCATTGAATGCGACGATCCCGCAGAGGTGAAAGATGAGGGGCTGTCGCTGAGAATCGAAGCAAGCAAAGACAACCCGGGCGTAGTGCTCAATATGCTGCCACCGGATCTTACCGAAGACGTAGTACGCACTGAACTGCTCAAGATTCCAGGTAATCATGAGGATCTGCGACCACCTGTGGAATTTGGTTCCACCGATTTCGGACTCGTGTCAGTGGCCATGCTCCCAGAAACAGCTGATGAGCTGGGCAAAATCAGCATCCCGCGACCGGACGGTACTTTGTTTTCTCTCGACCTGGACTAAGCTCGCTCGTCGATGGCACCGCCCGAGTCTCGTTTTACCGTGGCGCATAAACCAATAGTGTGAGATCCGGGGCCTCTGCCGGAGTGAGATTATGTTGCTCATAACGGGTCAGCCCTTTTTCGGGGTGTTGAAACGTCCGTTCCCTGGTACCAAATCCGGCGACATCTCGTTCCTTCCAGATGGCCGCAAATTCCGCGGAAGCCTCGGACACTCGCGCCACGATTCCGCTCTCCCCGGCCGGAGAAAGCCAGCCACGGGTTTCGGCGCGGAAGCTACCGACAAAACTTCGACTCTGAGCTTCCCAATCCGGGAGCATCTCGCGCAGTTGGTCATCGGTAAAAACCAGCCACAAGAGATTTCTATCCGCCTCGTCCAATGCCGAGATGCGCGGATAGAGCTTGGCATAGGCACCGTTCCAGCCAATAATTTTCCAGTCGGACGCAAGCAGGAATGCTGGGAAATCAAGGGCATCTAATAAACGTCGCAACTCGGGCGTAAATTCACTGGTGACGTCCGGAGCTTTTTCACCATGTCCGCCCAAGGACAACAGATAGGTACTCTCCACCGGCGTAAGCCTGAAGAGACGAGACAGGGAATCCAGCACCTGACGCGAGGGATTGATGTCTCTAGCTTGTTCCAGCCACGTGTACCAGGTGACCGAGACGCCGGCTAAAGTTGCGACTTCCTCGCGGCGCAGCCCGCGTACACGGCTTCGGCCAACCTCAGGCAGTCCGTGCGAAGCGCGCTCGGCACGTGCTCGGCGGTCTTTGAGGAATGCTGCGAGCTCCTCACGTCGGCGCTGACCTGCGTTCATCCTGGATCCTTTTTATCATGGTAGTAGTACTACTAGTATCAACGCCGTCTGGGTCTACGCACAAATCTATGATGAGATTTTAAAATGACCACATATCGCTCGCACACCATCACCCACGGCCGCAACATGGCAGGCGCCCGTGCGCTGCTCCGCGCAGCCGGCGTCAACGGCGCAGATCTAGGCCGCAAGCCAATCATTGCCGTGGCAAATAGCTTCACCGAATTCGTCCCCGGCCACACCCACCTGCAGCCGGTTGGCCGTATCGTCTCCGAGGCGATTATTGAAGCCGGCGGCATTCCCCGCGAATTTAACACCATCGCCGTAGATGACGGTATCGCCATGGGACACGGTGGCATGCTGTACTCGCTGCCCTCACGGGATCTGATTGCAGACTCGGTGGAGTACATGGTCAACGCCCACTGCGCAGATGCACTGATCTGCATCTCGAACTGCGACAAGATCACCCCCGGCATGCTCATGGCGGCCTTGCGCTTGAATATCCCAACCGTGTTCGTTTCCGGTGGCCCCATGGAGTCCGGCCGCGCCACCTTGGTAGATGGCACCGTTCGTACCTTGGACCTAGTAGATGCCATCTCCGAGGCAGTCAACGAAAATGTTTCAGATGCAGACCTGCTGCGTATCGAAGAGTCCGCCTGCCCTACCTGTGGTTCATGCTCTGGCATGTTCACCGCGAACTCGATGAACTGCCTTACCGAGGCCATGGGGTTGGCCCTGCCAGGAAACGGCTCCACCTTGGCTACCCACACTGCACGCACCGCACTGTATCAAAACGCCGGCAAGACCATCGTGGATATCGCCAACCGCTACTACGCGGACAGCGACGAGACGGTACTGCCACGCAATATCGCCACCATCGAGGCCTTCGGCAACGCGATGACCTTGGATATCGCCATGGGCGGATCCACTAACACCATCTTGCACCTGCTGGCCGCCGCCCACGAGGCCGGCGTTGAGTTTGGATTGGAAGAAATCAATGAAATCTCTGGCCGGGTTCCTTGCCTGGCCAAGGTCGCTCCGAACTCCGCTGGAGCCGGGAAGATCTACTACATGGAAGATGTCCACCGTGCCGGTGGCATCCCAGCCATCCTGGGCGAGCTTCGCCGTGGTGGTCTTTTGGATGACACCGTCCACACGGTCCACGCAGCAACAATGGGTCAATGGCTGGACGAGTGGGACATCCGTGGCGGTAAGGCCAGCGAGGTAGCTCGCGAATTATGGCATGCCGCTCCCGGTGGTGTACGTTCCTCCACCGCCGGCTCGCAGTCAGCGCGTTGGGAAGAGCTAGACACTGACGCCGCAGAGGGTTGCATCCACTCGGTTGAGCACGCTTTCTCCAAGGATGGAGGCCTGGCAGTACTGCGCGGCAACATCGCCGTAGATGGTGCGGTGGTTAAGACCGCAGGCGTGGACCCATCGATCTGGACCTTTAGCGGTCCAGCGGTTGTCTGCGAGTCCCAGGATGAAGCAGTCGAGAAAATCTTGAACAAGCAGGTCAAGGCCGGCGACGTTGTGGTCATCCGTTACGAAGGGCCAAAGGGCGGTCCGGGTATGCAGGAAATGCTCTACCCGACTTCCTTCCTCAAGGGACGCGGTCTCGGTAAGACCTGCGCACTGATCACCGATGGCCGTTTCTCCGGCGGCACCTCGGGACTGTCCATTGGGCATGTCTCCCCCGAGGCAGCTTCCGGTGGAATGATCGCCTTGGTAGAAGACGGGGATATTATCTCCATCGACATCCCCACCCGTGACCTGACCTTGAACGTTTCAGATGACGTCTTGGCCGAACGCCGCGAGCGTCTGCTGGCAACTACCGGCTACCGTCCGGTGAGCCGCGAACGCGTGGTCTCCCCTGCGCTACGTGCCTACGCGGCCATGGCTTTGTCCGCAGATAAGGGCGCCGTGCGCGACGTCGATCGTGTGGAGCGCGCGTTGCGCGAAGCTGATGAGCGCGCGGCGGCAGCTCTGCGAACAGCGGAAACAGCCAAGGCTTAATCAGCCCGGTTCCTCGGTAAGCGAAGACGCCCGTTATCTCCTAAATATTTAGAAGATAACGGGCGTTAGTGCGTTGCCGTACAGGATGGGCCGTGCCTTACTTCCCCGGAGCAACCGGTTGCAGGCTCGCTACAATTTGCTGGGCGCCAAGTTCTCCTGCTTTGGTTGGCAGCAGTGCAAAGACGTGTAATTGGCCCTGGGCTTCGTGCCAGGTCACCGATACGCCGGCTTCTTCTGCTTTACGCCGCAGTTGATGAGCGTCCGGGTTAAGCACATCTCTGGTGCCTACCAGTATCGTCATGGGGCCAAGCCCAGACATGTCGCCGAATAACGGACTCACTACTGGATCCGTCACCTCGTCCGACCCACGCCAGGCTTCGGAAAGTATCCTGCCGCCCGGAACCCCAAGCCATGGATCGCTGGGTTGCACAATATCAATTTCCGGATTCGTCCATGTCAGGTCCAGCGCAGGTGCGAGCAACGTGATCCCTTGCAAGTCGATACCCGCATCACGCAATTTCATAGCCACGGATAGTGCAATTTGACCGCCGGAAGAATCACCGGCAATTCGGACCTGCTTCGGCGCTTCCACTTCCGCCCGGACCAGATTTACGGTTTTCTCGCAAACCTCACGAGCGTTGCCTAGCGGCAGGAGAGGGTAAATCGGCACCACTACTCTCTGACCGGTTTCACGAGCAATGCGTGCAATGATCTGCCAATGCTGACTGGCAATCTCGTTGACCCAACCGCCGCCATGAAGATACACCACAACGCCGTCCGTGGCAGGTCGTGAAAAAGCCTTCTTTGCCGGATGTACGTCGTATACCGGCCACCCGGACGGATCTGATAACCGGCGTTCTAGGCGCACACCTCGAAGCCTTGCCGGAGGCCCAAAGGGAATCGGGCGTAGATAGCGTTTCTTGAGGTGTTTCCGAGCCCCGGCTTCGGTCACAAACGGCTTGTTGGCACGCATAGCTTTAAGTACCAACGGAATCACGGACTCAGGCACGGTGAGGCCCACAGGTATCCTTCCAAGCATTCTTTGGCTAGCTACCCCCACCCTACCGAACCGCACAGATGATGCTGAGCGTCCACGATCCATAGCGGTAGCTCATCGTGAGCACATCCCTGGCATCCCGCGGTTCCCTTCGGCGGCTCCACTCAGGCAGAACTCACTCTCCAAGCTTCTGCTTTCCGCACTCTTAATCGTCCACCAGGTTTGATTCACTTGAACCATCATGCAACTGACCTGCGGTGTAAAAGTACATAACGATTGGGTAAAGGTGAAAATTTAGCGTGTTTATACCTAGAATTTACCAAACAGTTTGGTTCGATTGGGTGGTGAAAAGAGCCGCTCTATGAGTCAACGCCGCGTATTCCGCCGCTTCATCTTGCCCACCGCCTGGTTGCTGATCGGCGCACTGATTGCCGTCAGCCTCGTAAAACTCGCCTTTACCGGCAGTGCTTCGGCCCAAGACGACCAGCTATACCCCACCGGTGAAGTACCTGCCGAAACCGTCATGGTGGAAACATCCACCATCGAGAACACGCTGAAAATTGCTGGCAACATCAAGCTCCTGGAATCACAGTCGCTTAATGCCCCGGTAGATGGCGTGGTCAACTGGGCCTTCGTGAATCCCGGAGACAATGCGAGCAAGGGAGATCGCATCTTCCAGATGCGCATTGAAACCATGCCCGAAGCCACCGACCAGGTCGATTCCGAGGGTGACTCCGATGCAACCACCGACCAGGGCTCTTCAGGCTCCGCAAAGCCCGTGGTGAGCTACCGCGATATCTACTCACCAGCCACCGGCAAGGTCACCAAGTTTGATATTGAACTGAATGATGAGGTCACCAAGGGCGCAGATCTAGCCAAGGTGCAGCCGCAGAACTTCACCGCGGTCGGCACCATCAATCCTTTGGACCGTTACCGGCTCACCGATTCAACTCTGGAAGCTACGGTCACCATCGAGGGTGGGCCCGAACCCTTCACCTGCAAAAACCTGCGGGTAGGTGACACTTCCGCACCATCCGCTGATTCTTCCAAGGATCAAGATCCGGATGCCGGCATGGAGACCATGAGCGGTCAATCCGAGACTGGGAACAGCTCAGGCAGCGAAATTTCCTGCGAGGTGCCAGCGGATGTCGTCGTTTTTGACGGGCTCACCATGAACATGGACATCGAGGCCGGCTCCGCCGAGAACGTGCTTACCGTACCGGTCAGCGCCGTGCGCGGATTGGTAGGTCAGGGCGCGGTCTGGCGGCTGGATGAGAACGGCAAGGAAATCCGCACCGAAGTTGAACTCGGAGTTACCGATGGCAAAATCATCGAGGTCATTTCCGGGCTGAAAGCCGAGAGTGAAGTGCTGCGCTACGTTCCAGGATCAGATCCAGTTCCAGATCAGGAATTTGATGAGGAAATGGGAATGGAGATCTACCCCTGATGAGTGCAGCTCAGCTGCTACAGCTCACAGATGTCACCCGCAGCGTGCTGTTGCCCGATGAAAGTCAGCTGCACATCCTCAATGGAATTAATCTGACCGTCACCGAGGGTGATCACATCGCCATTGTGGGACGTTCCGGCACTGGCAAATCTACCCTGCTGAATATCTTGGGATTATTGGACCGGCCCACCTCCGGAACCGTTGCTTGGCGCGGCAAAGATGCCTCCGGACTCAGTGCCCGGCGTGCGGCCGCCGCCCGCGGACGGGATCTGGGGTTTGTCTTCCAGCAATTCAATCTGCTGCCCGGGCGGACCGCCTTGGAAAACGTGATGGCACCGCTGATGTACGCCAGCGGGCGGGACTTCTGGCAACGGCGCAAGCTGGCAAGCGAGGCACTTGACCGCGTGGGGCTTGGCGCCAGGCTCGATTCAGTGCCGCAAACCCTCTCGGGAGGCGAACAACAACGTGTGGCCATCGCACGTGCACTGGTCCGCCGTCCACGGGTAGTGCTGGCCGATGAACCGACCGGTGCACTCGATGTGTCCACCGGGCGTGCGGTCATGGAATTACTCGATGCTGCCACCGTGGACTCGGGTGCGGCTCTGATCACCATTACCCATGATGCCAATGTGGCGGCACTGGCTCGTCAACAGTTCCGTCTGGAATCCGGGCTGCTTCATCCGCTGGGTCTGGAGGTTGCCTAATGAATAGCCTTGCACGCATGGCTACCGGATTTGTTGCCGCGTTGCTCGAAGCCTGGCAAGAGCTGCGCATTCACAAGCTACGGGTACTACTCTCGCTCATCGGCGTCACCATCGCTGTAGCCTCGCTGACCACCGCGGTGGCCGGCGCCTCTATGGCGAAGCAAATGATGACCGAACAGCTTGAACGTCAGGGACGTCCGGCATTGATCTCCACCTACGCGACGGATCCTTCAGGCCTGGGAATCCCGCGCGGCTCGGCAGAAGTCTCGCAGGCTTTCGCCAAGACGAGCGAACGCTTCAATATTGAATACACCTCCATGATTGGTCGAACCTACGGGCCACAGGCCTCCTATCAAGGTCTGAACGCGGAGGCCATGATCCAGGTGGTTGACCCGAGCTACGGGCCAATGCACCGCATCTCCGCCCAGCACGGACGCTGGCTGGAATCCGAAGACGCAAAGAATCTTTCCCCGGCGGTAGTGGTAGACAAGGCGTTGTTCACCGAGCTGGGGCTAGACAAGGCCCCGCTACCGGCAACCATCGAATTAAAGAGCGGCGGCGGTGCCGTCTCGGTGACGGTGATCGGGGCAACCTCCACCAGAGATATGGGCATGGGCGGACAGTTATGGATGCTGCCGCAAACATATGAGCATTGGTTTGCGTCAAGCACCCCTCTGGATGACGTCAGTTATGTCATGTGGGTTCCCATCGAGGGCTCCGAGGAATTAGCCTTCGAATTTGCGCGGCAGATGCGCGCGGAGCTGCCAGGCTACATCGTGGATTCCAACCGTCAGGATTACCTGGCGTGGGGCGCCGACGAAACTCTATCTCAGCTGAGTCTGGTGGTCGGTGGGATCTCAGGCATCATCTTGCTCCTGGGATCTTTGAGCCTGCTCAACGTGGCCATGGTGACCATGAAGCAGAGAATCCGCGAGGTCGGTATTCGTCGAAGCTTCGGCGCTACCACCGGGCGCATCTTCTTCTCTGTAATGATGGAAAGTGTTGTCGCCACGGCTGTGGCCGGCGGACTCGGGGTGATGATCTCGGTGGCATTGGTGACAAATCCGAAGCTGATCAACTCCGTGCTGGCCATGGGGATAGATGACATGCCAGGCTTCCCGGTGGATGCAGCCCTGTTAGGCCTGGGAGTTTCCATCGCTGTGGGCGCGCTTACCGGCGTGCTGCCCGCGTTGGTAGCAGCCCGGGTGCGTATTGTGGACGCGATCCGCGTCTGATCCATTGGTTTCCTAATTCAAATCAGGAACCGCACACATACAAAGGAAGGCACCTGCCAGGAGAAATCCTCGACCGGTGCCTTCCTTTGATCCGTTTAAAGTCCGAAGACTCACGTTGCGGTACGGATATTCGTTTAGTCGGTTCAGTTAGTTACGCTTCAATCATGAATATCAATAAGACTCTCGAACAGCTCGGAAAATAGTTCGTGGGGATGGCACGTGCCTTGGACCTGCTATCGGTTCTTTCCTCAAGAACTAATCCAACTCTTGGTGCAAGCTTCTTCCTCGGTAAAATTTTTGATCTGACCGGCAATTTGATCACGATTGAATGTCGCCTGGATAAGTGATCAGCGTTGTAATTCCGTTGGGCATGATGAATCTGCACTTCAATGGGGGTGGTAGAAATGGGGATGGATTTTAATCGGCGGGTAAATACCTTTGTTCAGTGGCAGGAGATGCGGTTAGCCTGTTCAAACATCCGGTCTAAGCTTTTAGTTCGTTCGTTCAGCGCCGCCGGTCCGAACGGACTACTGATATTTCTGCCGATACATTAAGGCATCAGCTTCTGCAATGCACTGTTCAACGTTGGTCCGCCCTGGCTGAGCTGAACAGTGCCCCATGGCGACAGAAATTCCAGCATCTTCCAAGGCATCTGTGAAAGCTGAGAAATAAGATTCTGTTTGGGATGGAGACACTCCGTTGGCCAAAATCATGAACTCATCGCCTCCATATCGGGCGACACGGCAGGATTCGGTGCTCTTATTCCTCAAGATCTCGCCAGTACGTTGCAACAAATCATCTCCAGCGACATGGCCTTGGATGTCGTTGACCACCTTGAGCCCATTGAGGTCTATCACCGCGACAGACACGGCATCTCCGAACGCCTCAAGACGTTCTTGCGCATCACTAGTGATCTTGTCCCAGCCGCGACGGTTGAGCAGTCCAGTCAAAGCATCTGTTTGCGCCAAAGCATCGGATAGTTCACTATTTCTCCGCTCCCTATCAGCTACTCTCGCGAGCTTCAATTGAGCAGATAGAAGTGAACTGATCAGAGCCACGAGTTCTTCATCTATTTTCTCTTCCTCAGTGAGCGGATCGGTGCGCACCCCGCACAAGACACCAAACATCTCGTCTCGGTCATCTTTGAGGGTATAACCGGCATAAGCACCCACTTTGGCTGAAAATCGCATACTCGAATAGTCGGGATCTAGACGTGTATTTCCCACAACATGAGCAGCCCCATTGACCATTCGACTGCACAACGATTCTTCCCACTCAACACGTTGGCCCGTTGTGAGCAACTGATCCGGCTCAACGTGCAGGTGGACCTGTTCTCCATCAATCACGCGAGAAACTGACCAGTCTGTCAGCGGGGTATGTGCTTTAAGGTAAGCAATAGCTTGCTCTGAAGAATCAGTGAATATCTGGGCACCGTTGAATTCCTGCGTATCTTCCGCGACGCGTGTCATCTTAGGCTTTAACCTCCATACGGCTCTGACGAGAACTTGCAATCAGGGTCATTTAGATTGAATTCAACATACCCTCTGATTGGGAAAGGGATTCAGGTGCCGTACCCAATCCAACTACCCGAATAGCAATTATTAGGATTTTACTCGATGGTGCCCGTTGGATTGGCGATAAGTCTCTTACGCTGATAATTTCCCTTGTGCAGTTGACGAGGCAGCTCCATTCTCCCAAAAATGCTCAATTGGTAGGTTGGCCCATTGAGATAATTCTTTGAAGAGAGAAGACGAGCCAGAGATTGGTATGAGCATCAACTGCAGCGCATTCACTGGAAGTCTTGCATTTGACCGTCCGAGATGCTCACCAACCACCAGGATCTATACACGGCTAATAATAGGGTTGCGAACTGCGCCAGAACCCTCAACACCACAGTAATGAGCGCTAGACGTCAAAAACGGCCGTAGTCGACGCGGGGTCAGAAAGTGGCCTAGAAAGCACTGAACGGTCCGGTGGCGGCGGCACCGGCTAGGGCCAACTGTAGCCTTGGCATCACCCTCTGCCCAAAGGTATTGAGTATCTATCCGGTGATTAGTAGTTACTGGTCGCATGTTCCTTCGCATTGTCTTAGTGTTCATGGAAATCTTATGCATTTCATGAGCTACCTTGCTCGCGCGAAGTCCCACCCAACGTGGTCGGTAGCTGTTACGACCGCCGTTCACTGGTCATCTCGCGCAATGCATACGCAATAAATTTGATGAACTCACGGCGGCGCGTGATACCCAGGCATCACATAATGCAGCCGCACCATTGTCCATACTTACCATCAGGCGTACCGGACGGCCTTGTTCGCCTTTCGAGTCACCGGTCAGATGGTCGAATGACTGCACTTTGGCTGCCTCCTCAAACGCGCGGAGCGAAGAGCAAACTCCGATCCGTTTCGTCATCAATCCGTGAGTGGTCAATAACATTCCCGTTTACTTTTGATTCCCCGGAAAAGACTCATCGGGAGTGCCGGATTCCATTTTCGTCACGGTGTTCTACTCCAGGCAAATCGACCGTCTGGCGGTGTTGCCAGCGAGCTTGGGGTGGCAGCACGTTGATTGCTGATTTGGGCCGGTCCTCAGTAAGTGGACGTCTTCATGACGTGGAAGCAGGGTTTCGATTGAAAATCGCAAAATCTCCCCTCCTGTCTTTGCAAAGCAGTGCATTTAAGGATTTGGCCGAGGGAACTAAACTGATGGTTTCATGCGGTTGAATCGCTGGAGCTATAGAGATGTTCCGCACATCTTCCACTCAAATTAGACAAAGTCATCTCCATGCTGATTAGGTCATTCGTAAAGATTCACTTCCTTACGGCGCAGTTCCCCTCCAAAATTTGCGGGGCATGAGACTTTATTAGATTCGGCCGGGAACATATCCTTAGTAGATCACTCCACGAAGATCACCGAGCGCCTGAGGCGAAACCCGGGGAACGCGCCTGAATAGGTTTCAGGAAAGCTCGTGGTCCAGCAGCTATCGATGGCTGCTGTCAACGGAGGAAGATATGAACACACCAGAGCTACATGCAAATGCCATCCAGCGCTTTAATGAGCTCATGCAGTGTCCCGAGACCAGAAGACACCTCATCGCCTACGGATGGGTCGAAGGCATGCCGGCAGTTTTTGCGCACAGCGCCGAGCTGGTAGAAGATGTCATGGGTTTTGTTTCCGTTCATGGACGTGCCGTGCTTCTGATTCTCACCGGTACTCAGTCCGAGGAACTTCAGCTATGGCATATCACGGTCCCCAGCCCCATATTCGCTAAAGTTTCCCCGGTGCCGGCCGGGACTACAATTGCAGAGCTCTGTGTCAGGCACAGCGAAAACAGGCTTACGACTTTCCGGGTCGCTTTTTGGGCCCACAGCGCCGCCATCCACCAGATCCCCCTCTACGTCAGTAGTGATAACAATGCTACAGAGCATCCACTGACACCTCGATACAGCTAAGACATTCGTTCAATCTCTTAAACGGGTCCTGAGTTCCGTAGCAATTCTGACCAGCCGTCAACTATCAATTTCGGCGCCTCGTATCTATTCACGGGAATACAGCTCCACGGTCCGATACAGTTTTGACTGGCAAAATCCCGGTTTATTCCGCCATTCCTCGGATTCATTCCAGATAAAACACCAGGCCACAGAACTCCTGAAATTCATGTGTCGACGTGATCTACGGCCGAACATGTAAGCGATCTCGTCGGATCACACGAAGGTCGCGAAAACCTCGGTGAGTACGACTGGGACCCGGGAATACCAATAGTGATGACCGCATCTTCAGAATCTGTCGATGATGTCATGAACAAAGTATCTACGCATCGATGTTCGACACTCGTCTCCACGCTCGATCCGGGTGCCGACGGTTTCAATCTCTGGTACGTTTCCATGCCGGATCCCATATTGAATCCAGACGACTTCGAAAGAGATAACGCTCAGATCCACGAGCTTTTACTCGCACAAAAAACTAGGGCTCGATAACTTTCCGAATAAAGTATTGGCATTCCTGCGCTACTGCACACCGCATCCCGGTGTTCCACCCATCCGTAAACTCGAACATCTCCGGGTAGCGATTGAGCCTATGCCCCTTTAGCATTCAGCCGAGGACAGAGTGGGAAAGCTGCAGTGTGCATTACGGCCCGCGGCCAGTCACCGGGCATGCCGCTCAGCCAGAGCTGCATGATTCTCATGCCAGTCATCAAGTGCGTTGATCGCTCACGATTTATCAGTGTTAGTCGACCTCGGAATCCGAGCCTCGTATTTCCAATCGGATGGATCAAGGATCCGTCGTGTGTGGCCTACGAGTTCGGATGCTCGTGTGACCCGGGAGAATGATTCTGCAGGTCTTGCTTCACCGCGTCGGGGCTTTCTCCTGCCGCGAGACGATGCACTGCCTCCAGCAGGTCCTGGACCTCGGCAACGCGGTGAGACCAATAAGCGGTATCTAGTCCGAAACCGTTAACCGACTCCTGGGCAAACTGCTGCAAACTGTCGCGGTGGGTTTCCAAAGCGCTGGTCAGGTCATCGTACTGGTCATGCGAGAGAGACAGATGAATGTTTTTACGGTGAGTGTTCACGGTGAATTCCTGGGTTGTCCGATAGCCCTGCGGTTCATTGACACTACTGCCGGGTAACAGGTATACGTCAAGGCCGAAGTTGATTACTCAGCAACCCCACAAAATCCGAAACTAGCTAGGCTGAAGTACACCGTGCTGAATAACAGGCCCCGCGCCAGGAGACGCGTGAAATAGGATTGTACTGGGCAAGTCTAGAGGAAGATCTTCCGGATTCACCATGACACAGACCTCACCGGCAGAAAAATTTCCCGAGCCCTACCAGCAGCTGCTGAAGTGAAAGTCAGCAAGGACACTGAATGGTTTACAGCTATATGCACACTTAAACAACTCTTCAGGACGCACCAGCATCTATCCCTGCACGGGGTGGGGCATGTCAATTGATAGCTTTCTTTCGAGGTAAACGTCCTCATGCTGAGGGTGGATCACACCAAAGAACTAGACACGAAGGCCACTCCTGCTGAAACGAGCAATACCTGGCCAGAGCGGATGAAAGGCAGAGCAATTCACATTCAGGTGCATCCCATAAACGTTTGACACCGATTGTTCACTTGTTCAATTAGTGATGGTGAGGATGCAGTTGGAACTGTGGGTCTGTGTTCCCGGAATACCGCCCAGCCCTGTACTGCGTCACGCCCTAGCTGCGCCAAGTTTGCCAAACAATTCGGTTTCAGCGAGGAGAGCAAGAACCTGGAAATCATCCACCAAGCGGACTCTAATTCTGATCGAAATCGACCGGGCTGGGCTTAGCGTGGAGCGCCGCAACTAACCTGTGACTTCGCCCTACCTGAGTATTCCAGCTAAACCATTGATACGGTTCGCTAGCTTCTGTTTGAATGTTGAAAATTGAACATGCACTACGTTGCGGAGGTATTGGAATGTCCAGATCAGAATCGGCACAGGGGCGTCCGATGGAGGATGATCCTCAAGTCAATGAAGGGACCGCCGTCGATACCCGCCGAAAATATGCGAATGCGCCGGACCCGGAAGACGATTCAAAAACGGATTCACCGACTCAATTGCACGCTAGCTCGTGGAAATACATTTTCAAGAGGTCGGTACATGAGTTCTCGCGTAACAAGTGCACTGACCTCGCAGCATCGCTGACCTACTTCGCAATGCTATCCATCTTCCCGGGGCTCTTGGCTATGGTTTCCCTGCTGGGAATTGCAGGTCAGGCGGAAACCACCACACGGAACATGGTCAGTATTTTGGATCGGCTCGCCAGCGCTCAGGTAGTCGAGACACTTAAACAGCCAATCGAGCAACTCTCCGCTGCCCCGTCCGCAGGTCTTGCTCTGGCCGTCGGTCTAATTGGCGCACTGTGGAGCGCTTCCGGTTATGTAGGAGCTTTCGGTCGCTCAATCAACCAGATCTATGATGTTCAAGAGGGTCGGTCAGCGTTTAAACTGAAGCCGTTAATGCTGCTCATTACGCTGGTGTTACTGCTATGTGCTGCGCTTTTGGTGGTTCTGCTTGTCATCTCGGGACCGCTGGCGCGCACTTTGGGCGATCTCATCGGCCTCGGCGAAACGGCAATCCTGATTTGGAATATCGCTAAGTGGCCGGTCATCGTCTTAGCCGCGGTCTTCATGATCGCTCTACTCTACTACGGCACACCCAATGTCCGGCAACCCAAAATCCGCTGGATCAGCCTCGGTTCAGCGATCGCTCTGCTGATCCTCAGCGTAGCAACCCTTGGGTTCTTCTTTTACGTCTCGCACTTCTCTAACTACAACAAAACCTACGGCGCTATTGGCGGTGTCATCGTTCTGCTCTTGTGGATTTGGATCGGAAACCTCTCATTGCTCTTCGGTGTGGTGTTCGACGCGGAAGTTGAACGGGCACGCCAACTTCAATCGGGCATCCCCGCTGAAAGCTCGATTCAGTTGCCACCTCGTGACATCAAGGCGAGTGAGAAACAACTTGCCAAGGAAGAAAAAGATGTCCGGCAAGGCAAGGAACTACGCATTTCAGCAGAGCTCCAACATGAGGATGACAAGGAGCAGGCTCGGGGCAAACCTGATACCAGCGAGTAAGGAGGAGTTGAGCGCCATATTCCTACGCCGGCCATCGTTTGCGGCACTACCCTGGCTGCGCAGGTATCTGCTTGCTTCGAAGTATGCAATCACTCCAGGTAGGCCACAACAGCCCAGCCCAGTTCGATGCGGTCCTTAGCGTCCGGGTTGCGCCGAAACGGGACGATCTGCGTTTTCACCGGCAGCACTTAGCCAACTGGAACATGCAACCGGACAAGAGACTCCGTCCATAATCAGCGAAGGCATGCTTGAAATGACTCGGTGGGGCTATGCCACGTAAGAAAACTTTTAAAATCCTGAAAGCAAAGGTAATTCGTGTTTTTGAGACATAACATGATCTCCAGGTTCCGCGGTTGACCGACGAGCGTGGGGACGTTCAGGAACGTAATATACCTTCGTGTTCGGCGATGGTTACGTTCAGACCGCTTGCAGGAGCCCCGACGCAGAAATGTGAAAGGGCTCCTGCAATCTCACATATAAACTCCTGCCGTTTGGCAGTCGAACTTTTTCGTCTTCTGCAGCGCCAGCGAACTCGTGGTGAACGCGAAGATACTCCATAGACCGGGCTCCTCGCTACTGACTCACTTCAGGGATATTACTGCGGAGATTAGAGAACTGGGCGAGGACGCATGCGTTCCAGAAATATACATTTGATGAAAATGGATGACCTCAGTCAAAACCCCATTTATTTCATTTGACTAGCTTGGCATGGCGAGAAGTGCGGTTCCTCAGCGAGCTATGAATTTATGCCGTTTGTCTTTCTCAGTTGTTGCGACCTCGTTCGCATATTGAGCACTGCTCTGCCTTCGTAGAACGATGATTGATCTTTCTCAGATCTCGAAGCTGAGAGAATCCTTAGGATTTTCAATAACACCTTTTCGGATTATCCGAGGTCTCTAGTCTTTTTCACGTAAGGGCAAGTTCTGGACTTTAGTGGAAGGCACGAAATGAGCAACGACAATTTTTCAAGCTCCACCCCATCACCATATTTGCCGGAGCCGGGATCTGGGCAAGAAACTCTCCGCCCTGCCACACCCATCCTGCGCAATGATCAGTTCCTCCCGGAACATGTCGACATCTCCGATGATCTAGACATGCAGGATTCGACGTCACAGTCCAACCTGAGCAGTGACGCTGACACGGCTAAGGACCTTGCACAGGAAGGTCAGCACGCAGCGGCTGAGGTGCTAGATACCGCCAAGCAAGAAGCATCCCTCATCGGTGAACAGGCCAAAGAACAAGCAGCGGACCTTTTTGCGGAGCTCAGCTCGGATCTGCGCGAACAAGCATCGCTTCAGCAGCAGAAAGTCGCAACAAATTTACGCGACATCAGTGACGAGTTCCGCACCATGCTGGATCAGTCCCAGGCTTCCGGCACTGCGGCCACCCTCGTTGACCAGGCCTCCCATCACAGTGGACAGATCGCAACTTGGCTCGATCAGCGAGAACCCGGCGAACTGGTCGACGAGGTCAAGCAGTTCGCGCGTAAACGTCCGGGAGCCTTCCTGGGTATTGCCCTAGGCGCAGGGCTCTTAGCAGGACGAATCACGCGTAATGCGAGCGCCTCGAAGCAAGGCGAGCGGGGCAGTGAAAACATTTCAGCGAATAGCTTGAAAGCCCCGAAGGGTACCAACCCCGTGACCGGCTCGCCGTCACCGGCTGCCGGGAACCTAGCTCAAGCGACAACGCCACACTCGGTCTCGACAGAGCCACAATCGCAGGCCCCTGACGAAACAATTGACGTTGATCCACTGCGCTCATATCCCCGTGAAGATCCACGCTCCGAAGACTACAAGTAGGAGGAACTGATGACTCATTCGTCTTCAGATTTCGAATCAGACGATTCGCGTAACGGGGAGCAACACACGCTTGGCGCTCTCTTTAGCGATCTCACGCAAAATGTTTCGGTTTTGGTCCGGCAAGAGATTGAGCTTGCGAAAACCGAACTGAAAGAATCGGCGAACAACGCTGGCCAGGGCGCAGGGATGTTTGCCGGAGCCGGAATCGCAGCGCACTTCGTATTGCTTTTCCTCTCCTTAGCAGCCTGGGTGGGTGTAGCGCAGTGGCTTGGTTACGGATGGTCAGCAGTGATCATCGCTGTTGTCTGGGCAATTATCGCCGGAACCCTGGCCGTCTTAGGACGGAAAAAGATCAAGGAGATCAAAGGGCTGCCTGAGACGGCTGGCACAGTAAAGAAAATTCCTTCAGCTTTTACTCCGAAAGAGGAAAACTCATGAACAAGGATGCAGACGAACTCAGGGCCGAGATTGCTCAGACCCGAGAAGAACTACGTAATGACGTTGATGCCATTGTGGATAAGGCGAGTCCGACTCGAATTGCCCACCGACAAAGCGAGAAGTTCAAAAACTCTGTGACCAAAGTGAAGGAGTCAGTGATGGGAAGCGGAGAAAGCGTGAGCGATCATACCCAGCGTTTGACGCAGGAAACGTCAGAAGCAGTGCATGACGCACCGCATAAAGTTGCTGATAAAACTCGCGGAAATCCGCTGGCCGCAGGATTGATTGCTTTCGGTGCCGGTTTACTTGCGTCCTCGTTGATTCCCTCGACTCGTGCAGAGGCGGAACTGGTGCAAAAGGCTAAGGATAAGGCCGAACCGCTGGCTTCCGAACTCGGTGAGGCAGCCAAGAAAATTGCTAGTGATCTGAAAGAACCAGTAACTGCCGCAGCTGAAGAGTTGAAAAACTCGTCGATGCAATCCATGGAACGAGTCAAATCCGAGGCTTCTGGTGAGACTGAGCGTCTTCAGCAAGAGGCTAAAGGCAGCATGGACGAATACAAAAATTAAAGATAGCTAGCTATCTTTCGTATGCTGGCCGGTGAGCTCATGAGCGTTCACCGGCCGGCCTACAGATTAACGCGAATGTTATTTGTCCACCTCGCCACATGTTGCGATGCTAACTGATGATCGGTCGGCAAGGTTCAACAATTTCCACGGAAATAAGCACTGGCGGTCCCAATTCCCTGTAACGGACAAAGATCCTCAACTTTTGAATTTCGATTGCTTCATGTTTGGGTCTTAAGCCAAGAATCCAGTTTCCGCGCGAACGATCGCACAGACAAAACCGTCAATAGATTTTTAATGGCCACTCGTAAAATTTACCCATGGCAAGCCAGCTCGCAAATCGAGACATTCCTGGATGACATGCTTTGGTCATCAGAAGACATGGCCATATCTAGTCGAGCAGACACGCCCGCAGAAACTAAAAACTGGTATTGGGTCAGTACTCCCAGATTGCTCGCTTCGTCTACCCCGGGTTAGGTCAGGACGTTCCTTGCTCCCCCGTCGTTGCCCATGGCCGCTTCTCCACGACGATGGGTAGCATCTGGCCTTGTTCGGTGTTGCCAGAGAAACTATTAATCTGATCGACCATACTCGTACTTTAAAGTGCTGACGATTGCTTCCAAGTATCATGGAGCCCATCCAAAATCGGCATTTCAACGATGAACGAACCTGATAAAGGGGAACTAGATGACACCGCCGGAGAGCTCACCAGAATCCACGCCCGACGGACATTACCTCATCATCAAAGGTAGGAAATGGCGCGCTAGTAATCCCTCAATTCCTCCAAAACTTCGCCTAGAACTGGTCGATGAACTAATGTCGGCCCGCCGGGCGGTCAAGGACGGAAGTACTGGCGTCAGGAAACGAGTAAACGACGCGAAAGTCGCCCTTGGAGAACGTGGCCAACCCTGGTGGGAAGATCCCGACCCGACAGCGCTGAATGAACGAATTACGGCGACCATTCGCGCCTTATTGAGGAAACGAGCCGGTGCTTCCATCTGCCCGAGCGATGTGGCACGCGTGGTAGGTGGACCGGAAGATGCTTGGCGCAAATATATGAACAATGTACGACAGATTACTGCAGAAATGGCCGCCGCGGGTGAGGTCAAGGCCACCCAAAAAGGAAAAACAGTGGAAGCCGACAACGTTCGCGGACCTATTCGAATTAACCGCACAAGCCCAGAAATATGAGCAGCTATGGCTCTGATTTTTCAAAAACGGTCGCCAGCCAGTCAGATCTTGTAATCAAACACCCGTGAACCGATATGCGCTTCAAACGCCGCAACCGTAGAATCAAAAACATCACGCTGCACATTACTGATCGCG
>Ga0065705_10001788_pt1 | contig 71103 bp, 104 predicted proteins | sample SwibulcommuniRL2_FD_59092 | JGI IMG/M metagenome (GOLD analysis project Ga0065705, IMG submission 59092) | Bulk soil microbial communities from switchgrass field near Rose Lake, East Lansing, Michigan, USA - RL2 Bulk Soil v2 (version 2) | ecosystem: Environmental > Terrestrial > Soil >...
GCAAGACGCTCGCGGCAGCTGACGTAACGGTCACCATCGACGACACGAACAACCGGGTCGACGTCGACATCGTCAATGATCAGAACTGGACGCCGACCGCGACCAACGTGACGGACCTTTGCCTGGCGTACGACAACGACAACACCGCCGGCACCGACGCGAACCTGATCCCGCTGCTCTGGTTCGACTTCGCGATCACCCCGGACGGCTCGCAGGTCGTAGCCCAGTTCAACGCCGCNGGCGTCTTCCGGGCCAGCTAGCCCCTGCCCCTACTGAAAGGGGCTGAGCCGTGACACTGCTAGCGGAATACGGCTTCAAGGAGGGCGTCGGGCTTCACGCCTACGACTCCTCGGGTAATGGCCGCTCGCTTGCAGCGACCAACGCCACCACGTCCTGGAACTCCGAGGGCGGTCGGACCCAGATAACCGGCCTGCCCGGGCCGAACACGTCCCAGAACAGCTGGACGATGATGGCCTGGGTCAAGCGGACCGGGACCTGGACCGGCTGGGCGGCGGCATTCGGGAAGAACGGCTGCTATGTCGAGGTCAACGCGGCCGATAGCTATCGGCTGAACTTCTTCGGCGGCACGAACTCCAACACCACCTCGGCCGTCGCGACCCTGGATACCTGGATACACATAGCGGTCACCCGGGACACAGCGACCGGACAGACGCTGTTCTACATCAACGGCACCGTTCAAGGATCCGGGGTCACCAACGGGGCGCAGAACTTCGGAACTGGTGGCCCGTGGGGTGTGGCGCTGAACGTCGCGACCTCGGCAGAGGACTCCGACTTCGTCGGCACCGTCAAGGACTTCAGGGTCTTCGACACCGCTCTGGATTCGACCAACATCAACACCCAGATGAACACCGCCGTCACGGCGGCGGCGGTGACGATGGTGGCGCAGACCTCTGGGGCCCCAGCCAACGCTTCGGCTTTCGCCCCGACTCTGCCGAGCCACGCCACCGGCGACCGGATGATCTTGAAGGTGGTCGGTAAGTACAACACGACCACGATCCCCACCATCAACCAGAGCTGGGTGCTGCTCGGCAGCGGCACCGGCGGCACAGGTTCTACGGGGAACGACACCGGCCAGGTCTTCTGGGCGGTTTACGGCAAGGACGCCACCTCCGGATCTGAGACGGCGCCCACGGTCACTCCCGGCGGTACAGCTCCGGACTCCTGGGAGTGGGAGTGTGAGGTTTGGCGCAAAGGCACCGGCAGGTCGTGGAAGGACGCGATCGCCACCTCTGCTGCCTGGGTCCAGGCGGTTTCAGACACCTCGACTGCCTCGCCACTCACCGGGACCGCCAGCGCATTCTCCGGGCAGCCCACAGCTGAGGACGCGATCTCGTGCGCCGGCGTCATACCGACCGACCTCGGGTCGGCGCTGGGCGCCACCACAATCACCGCCACGGGCCTCTCTGGCGGCTCGATCACCTCCACCAGCCAGTACGTAGAGAACGCCATGGGCGGCGACACAGCGCTTGTGTACCCGCGCTGGCTGGGCTTTGCGGGCACGGCGTCCGCCGGTGTCGCCATGTCGTTCACGGTCACCGGCGCGACCAACCAGTCCGGGGTCTTGGTCGCCATCGCGCTGCGGCAGCAGCCGGCCGGCCAAACCGTCACTTTGGGCCAGACCACCGAGACCGATTCGACTTTCGCCCTCAGCCGGCAGAAGGTCCGGACACTGGGTCTCGTCACGGAGACCGACAAGGCTTTCCGACTGGCCAAGGCGGTCGGGCGCCCGTCGGAGGCCGACTCGGCCTTCGTGATCACCCGGCAGAAGATCAGAACGCTCGGCCTGACCACTGAGACCGACCGGACGTTCCGGATTCCTACCCCGTTGGGGAGGCCTTCGGAGACGGATACTGCACAAGCGATAAACCGTATCAAGATACGAATTCTCGGTCTGACCACCTCGGGAAACGCCACCTTTGCGGTGGGCCGGCAGAAGACCAAGACACTGGGCTTGATCACCGAGACGGATACTGCTCAAACGAGCAGCAGGGTCAAGACCAAGATCCTCGGATTGGCCACCTCGAGCAACACGGTGCAGCCGATCTCCCGGGTTAAAACCAGGACTCTTGGGCTCGTCACTGAGACCGATGTGGCCCAGACGATCACGCGTCGCAAGATCAAGATCTTGGGGCTCGTCACCGAGACGGACTCCACGTTCGCGATCAGTGTTGGTGGCAGTCACACGATCACCCTTGGGCTGACGACCGAGACCGATTTGGCTCAGCCGATAACTCGGCGCAAAATCAGGGCAGTAGGGCTGGCCACTGAGGTTGACTCCCTGCCAGCTGTGACCCGGCAGAAGATCAAAGCCGTTGGCCAGCCCTCGCAAACCAACACTGCCCAACCGATCACGCGGCAGAAGATCAAGACGTTGGGCCTGGTCACTCAGACCAACACCGCGCAGGCCATAACCAGGGTCAAGACCAAGACCCTTGGGCTCGTCACCTCGACCAACACCACGTTCGCCCTGTCGCGGCAGAAGATCAGGGTTCTCGGACGGCCGACTGAGACCGACCTGGTACAGCCGATCTCGATCGGCGGCAACCACACTATCCAGGTCGGGCAGGTCCTGGAGACCGACACCTGCCAGCCGATCACCCGGGTTAAAACCAAGATCCTCGGGCTGACCACCGGGACCAACACCGCACTAGCGGTAACGCGCGTCCACCAGCGCACCCTCGGGCAGCCGACGACCACCGAGATCGCGCAGAAGATCACCCGGCGAATCGACATCGGACCGGCCACAGAGACCGACACCGCACTGGCTATGACGCGGCTTAAGACCAGATCCCTGGGCCGGCCGGTCGAAACAGATACCGTGTTCACGACGGTTCGAAGGAAGATCAAGATCATCGGCCTGGCGGTCGAGGCCGATTCGGCGCTGCACATCACGATCGGCGGATTGAACATTCCGCACGTGATCGACGGAACGCTGCACGTCCAGCCCAACCGGTCGACTGTGAACCTGACCTACAACCGATCCGGGCTGAATCTTCAGCGCAACCTGGCAACTTTGGACGTGGAGGACTGATGGGCAACCTGCAGCTGGACATGAAGATCGGCGACACCCGGCCGAAGTTCGTCACTCCGGTGCTGGACAGCGATGGGGCAGCGATCTCGCTATCAGGGGCGAGCGCAGTGCTGAACATTCAGCTGCCGGACCAGACATTGGTGACCAAGACCCTGACTATCGATAGCCCTGCCACCAACGGCATTGTGAGCTACCAGTGGCTGATCGGTGACCTGCCGGTGATCGGGGACTACAAGTTCGAGGTCCAGGTCACATTCGGCGACGGCACCAAGCAGACATTTCCGCCGAAGGACTACGGAACCATCAGTGTGCACGCTGATCTCGACTAAGATCGCGCACGAGAGGCCACGCTGAGCAGGGGGAAGAAGATGGCATCACGTATCGTCGTGTTCCGTACCGGTCCGGCCGGCGGCGGCGGCACTCTGAGCGACCACAGCATCGCCAACCTCAATACGATCCGGGGCGCGACCAACCAGATCCCTGAGGGCAACGACCACCCGCAGACCCGTTTGCTGCCGGCGTACGTGCTGCCGGCCAACCGGAACAGCTTCGGGAATAAGGACGGCGGCATCTGATGTCCCGCACCTTGGACGGCGTCGGCGCCGTCGGCGTACGCGGTATCCGCAGGACCACGTCAGCGGCCAAAGGCAGCAAGAGTCGGGCGAGGACATCGTCCTCGGTGGCCAATAAGGTTCGCCAGCACAATCCGCCCGCAGCCATCAACAGGGCTGCTACCTCTAAGAGCGGCATCCAGAGGCGCAAGGTCTGATGGCTGGCCGCGTACTGCGTAACTCGCGCGGCCAGTTCGCAGGATCAACAGGTGGATGGGGTCGTGGCCGGGTCGGTCGCGGCGGCGGATTTGGCAACGGTCGCAAGGGTAAGGTCCGCTCGCTCAGCGGCTTTCAGCGGCAGCAGCGGATCACCCGGACCATCAGGCGCGGCGGGTCTGTCGGAGTGGCTGTCGGGGCCTCCCTGGCCGGCGCGGCTCTGGCGCACAAGGGCGCGTCTCACGGGAACGTCAGAGTCAGCCTTGCCGGACTCGGTCTTACTGTCGTGGGGCAGGCAGCAACCGTGCATGCCAAGAGGACCATCGGGCGTCGCAGGTAGGCCATGCCCAAGGCCCTGTCAATGGCCGGGGTCTTTTCTGAGATCGGCTACTCCCCGCATAAGGTTCAGCAGCGCATCCATCGTCAGATCAACGAGAAGCGTTTCCGCGTGGTCTGCGCCGGCCGGCGTACCGGTAAGTCCACTCTCGGCGGTCACGAGCTCGCCATCCGCGCGTTGCAGGCCCAGCTGCGTTACAACGAGCTGGAGCCGTTCGGCCGGCGCGCCGAGTACTGGATCGTCGGCCCGGAGTACTCCGATGCCGAGAAGGAATTCCGTGTTCTCTGGAACGACCTCACCACGCTCGAGGTGCCTCTTGATCATCCCGGCAGCTACAACGACCCCAACGGCGGGAACATGCACATCTCGCTGTGGGGCGGCAGATTCCAGGTGCACGCCAAGTCCGCTAAATACCCCGGCACTCTGGTCGGCGAGGCGCTCGAGGGAGTGATCCTGGCCGAGGCGGCGAAGCTGAAGCCGTCGGTCTGGACTAAATACATTCGACCTACATTGGCCGACTACAAGGGCTGGGCGCTGTTCAGCAGCACGCCCGAGGGCAAGAACTGGTTCTACGAGCAGTGGCAGCGCGGGCAGCGCGGAGACGGCAACTGGTGGTCGGTCCGGATGCCCAGCTGGACGAACAACATCCTCTTCCCGCAAGGCCGCTACGACCCCGAAATCACGGACATGGAGTCCGAGATGACGGAGGAGAAATTCAACCAGGAGATCGGTGCCGACTTCACCGAGTTCGTCGGCCGGGTCTTCAAGGATTTCGACGAAGAGATCCACGTCGGGCACCACCTGTACGACCCGAATCTGCCGGTCTATCTGGCCACCGACTACGGCTACTCCAACCCCACCGTCGTGCTGTTCATCCAGGTCGACATCTGGGACAACGTCTTCGTGATCGGCGAGTACTACCACGTCCACAAGACCATCGACGAGGTGGCGCAGGAGATCTGGACGCACCCCCGGCTCGGCAACCTGGTGCGGGTTGCTCAAGATCTTTACCCCGACCCCGAAGACCCCGGGGCATCGAACTACTTAGCCAAATCATGGAAGGTCACCGTCCACGGCGGCACCGGCGGTTTGATCAGGGATCGCATCGACATGATCCGGCGAGGCCTCAAGATCCAGCCCGAGTTCCTGATCCACGGGCACCCGGACAAGGCGCCGAAACTTTATGTCGATCACCAGTGCCGCAACACGATCAGGGAAATGCAGGATTATCGCTACCCTGAGACCAAAGATGAGCTTACGCAGGACCCGAAAGAGAACCCGCTCAAGAAAGATGATCACTGCCCGGAGGCGCTGGGCCGGTTCTACAAGGGGCATTTCAGTGACAGCGTAAGGAAGTCCCGGCAGGCGCGTCAGCGTACGGCCAGGTCGGCATAGGGGGAACTTTGACAACGATCTGGGACACCGCGAGCCCGTTTACCGGGACGCCGGCCGGCTGGTTGAACCAGGAGGACAGCCTCCGCCTCAACGCCTACCAGCTGTACGACCTGCTCAACGCCAACGACTCCTCCGCGATCAAACTCACGCTGCGTGAGGACGAAGAGAACCCGATCTATGTCCCGTCGGCGAAGCGGATCATCAAGACCAAGGCCCGTTATGTCTGCAAGGATCTCGGGTTCCAGATCGTCAACACCACCTCTGAGCTGGGCGAAGAGGGCGAGGTCGTCGTAGACCCGAGCCAACAGGTCGAGATGATCATGGCCTTCGGCAACTTCTTCACCCGCGAGCGGTTCTTCGCGATGTTCCGGTCGGCGATGAGCTTCGGCCTGGCGCAGGGCGACTGGTGCATCTACCTCTACGCCGACCCGTTGAAGCCCGAGGGATCCCGGGTATCGGTCACCGCGATTCAGCCCGAGACGTTCTTCCCGATCAAGGACCCCAAGGACAAGACCAAGATGGTCGGGGTTCGCATCGTCGAGGAGATCATCGTCGACAACAAGAACTTGCTGAAGGTCCAGACCTGGCTGACGGCGCGCGCTTTCGGGCACCCGCAATACAACGACGGGCTATACGTCGATGGTGCGGAGATCGTCCGCGACATCCAGGTCATGGAGCCCACCGACTGGGAGGACCCCAAGAAGCGGAAGCTGGTCGCCCATCCCGACAACCTGCCGCAGGAACCGGTCGAAGGCATCACGCAGCTGCCGGTCTACCACTTCAAAGCCAACGAGAAGCGCGGCGAGTTCTACGGGATCAGCGACCTGGCCGGACTGGAGCGGGTCTTCTACGGCGTCAACCAGGCAGTCACCGACGAGGATGTGGCGATCGCCATGGCCGGCCTCGGTGTCTATGTCAGCACCAACCGCCCGGTCGACGCGAACGGTAACCCAACCGACTGGAAGATGGGCCCCCGCAGGGTGGTCGAGGTCGAGGGCGAGGACGGCCAATCCGCCGGCGACCAGTTCACCCGAGTTCCCGGCGTCACCAATATCCAGGCCAGCCAAGATCACTACAGGTACCTGCAGGACCAAGCCGAATCGACCGCCGGCATCTCCGGGGTGGCGCTTGGCGAGGTCGACACGGCCATGGCCGAATCCGGGATCGCACTCTCCATCCGGTTGGCGCCGCTGCTGGACGACGCGAACGACAAGGACGAGCTGATCCTGGCCAAGCTGCGGCAGCTCTTCCACGACCTCAAAGAATGGTTCGCCGCGTACGAGACCAGCAACTTCCCCGAGGAGCTGGAGGTCGTCCCGGTCGTTGGGCCGAAACTGCCGCGCGACGTCGACAAGGACCAGGCCGTCTACAGCGACCTGCATCTGGCCGGCGTCATCCCGACACGGCTCTACATCGAGAAGCTCAACGAGCTCGGCTACGACCTGGGCAACCCGGCAGACCTGATCGCCGAGGCTCAGAAAGAAGCCGACGAGAACTTCAAGCGACAGCAAGAGCAGCTGGACGCGGCAGGTATCGACGCTGGCGGGAACCGTCTCGACCAGGAGGCCGGCGGGCCACCGTCTGATGAAGGGGCGGCGGCTTGAATGACAAGTGGATCCTCGAGCGTCTCTTCCTAGCAGTCCCCGAGCTGGCTGCTGACACCGGTTTCATTGACGCCCTGGTAGGCGCCGGCGTCCTCAACTCAGAGCACGTCAGGGTCTTCCGCAGACTCACCGGGCGTCACAAGATCAGCGCGCTGCGCGGCCGGCCTCTGCTGCAGCGGATCATGGTGGTCGTCCCGGAGATCATCTCGGTGCGCACCATCAACCTGCTGGCCCGGTACAACCTGATCCCGTCCAAAGAAGCGCACGCGCTGCGCATCACCTTGCGGGTCGCCAACCGACTGCTGCCGGCGCCGCTGAACACCGATCACATCTACGAGCGCCTGGCCATGATCTTCGATGACGTGTTCAGCCCGGAGATGGTGTCCTACCTGCGAGCGCTCGACAACGAGACCATCGACCTGGTGCGCGACGTGCTGCTGCGCGGCAAGACTCGACTGGGCAGCGCCGACGCAGCGCTGATCCGGCAGCTGCTGATCAATTCGATTCGCAGGGCCCAGGTGATGCGCTCGGTGATTTCGGCTGGCCGCATCACCCGGGACGTCGTGTCACAAGCCCGTGCGTTGGACAGTGTCTGGGACATTCTAGGGGTCACATTCGACGGCCTTTTGAGCCGACGAATGCTGAAGAACCTGGTCCGGGCTGGGGTGATCAGCGCTGAGAGGTACGAGCTGTGGGCCCATATCTCTGACCTGGGGCTCGGTGTGTGGCGCAAGGTGGCTGCTGGCCGGAATTACGAGTCTTGGGCAGCTCGGGGCTTGCTACTCAGCGAGGGAGTTCTCAGCCCGGAGCTGATCAAGGTCTTGCGAGATCTCGGGGTCATCTCGCAGCGCCAAGCGACGATCTTATATCCGGTGTCGCAGATCATGCGTGAGATAACACGCGGGCTCGGCGAGAAGTGGCGTACGTCTCGCCGGTACCGGATTGTGCCCGGTGAGGCACCGATCAAGACCTTCGCTCGGCACACTCAGACCACCGACAAGGCGATCCTGAAGCTACTCGCGCAGGCTGCCGACGACGCCGGCAAAGAGGCCGAGCGGCTGATGAAAACCCAGGGCTTCGCCAAGATGTCCAGGGCCCGCCAACAGCAGCTGGTCGCGCGGCAGCTGCACAACACGATGCAGGATCTCTGGGAGGGCGCCGGCCACCTGGTGATCTTCGGCGAGAAGGAAACGGCCAAGGCCGCAATGGAGGCGCTGCCGTCCCTGCAGAAGCTGTTCGGGGCCAACGCGGATGGCCAGGGGCTGGAGAGATCGCTCCTTGCCAGCGCCCGATCGGGCGTCGATAGCTTCATTAGCCGGGAAGAGCAACTTCGATCACTCTCCAGCCGTGTCTGGAAGAATATCGCTCTTCACAACGGACGGCTAGACAAGGAGATCGCCAAGGGCCTGCTCCGAGGCATGACGGCGCAGGAGCTGGCGGCGGTGGTACGAGGTTTCGTCCACCCCAATGTGCGGGGCGGAGTCTCTTACGCGGCCATGAGGCTGGCCCGGACCGAGATCAACAACGCCTTCCACAACACCGCGATCCGCTACACCCGGGAGATGCCCTGGGTCGAGGGGTACGAGTGGCATCTGTCCGGCTCCCACCCCAAAACCGACATCTGTAATGATCTTGCCGAGCGCAACGGTGGCCTCGGGCGAGGCGTCTATCAGAAGAACAATGTGCCTCAGAAGCCGCACCCATTGTGCCTGTGCTACATCACCCCGGCCACCGTCGACAACGCCCGGTTCTATCGGAACCTCCGTAACGGCGCGTACGACCGCTACCTCAACAGCGTCGAGCGGAACGGGGTTTTCGATGAAACCGACGATTACACGCCGACGAGGTGGCAGGAAATCGCCGGCGGCGCCGCTAAGGTTGCGCTGATCGCGGGGATGTCAGCTGCGGCACGCCGGTACTTACCAGCGGCTTGACTAGACATTCTTCGTATACGATTTCGATCACCAGGGGGACATTTTGAAGAGCCAGAGGTTGAGCCTCGAACTCCCCACCTGGCACAATTTCTCGGTTTGTCTGGCTGAACCAGATCCTCCGAGTGGTGACCAGGCGGGATCCGAATCCGGTGGAGCCGGGAGCGGGCAAAAGGATCCGAAGCAAGGTGGCACGGCTGAGCCGGACCCCGAGCGCAAGATCCAGGCCTTGACGGAAGAGAAGGACCGTCACTTCAGGAAAGCTCAGGAGCAAGAGACCGAGCTGAATGAACTGCGGAAATTCCGTGAAGAGACCGAGCGTGCCAAGCTCACCGAGGCGGACCGGATCAAGGCCGATAACGCGGCCCAGACCGAGCGCATCACCACTCTCGAAGCGGACAACCGCAGGCTCGCGATCGAGAACGCATTCCTGGCATCAAATTCCGTGAAGTGGCACGACGCAGCTGCGGCTCTCAAGCTGGTCGATCTCTCAGCAGTCGAGGTGAAGGACGGCGTGGTAACCAATCCCGACGTCCTCAAGACAGCCATCGAAACGACGGCGAAAGCTAACGCGTGGATGGTGGCTGGCGAGGAAGAGCCAGGTGGCAAGAAGAAGGCGCCTCCGCCGAAGTCCGGTGACGCACCCAACGGTGGTCAACCAGACCCGACGAAGCCCGACTTCGCCCACCTGGAAAAGAAATTCCCCGCTCTGAGGCATCACCGCACCTACTGACTTCGCGGCTCTCGGATCGGGGGCGGAACTAGCTCTTCGGAGCTCCCGATCAAGAAAGAGAGCCACCAGGTATGACTGCTCGGGTCGACAAGACCGAATCAGCGGTCGGGGTTACCCGTGGCACCCTCAACGCCGACATTGCCCAGGCTGACTGGGGCAAGGTCATCGGTGTCAGCATCAACGGCACCGGCAAGGTCGTACGAGGGGGCGCGGCTGGCCTCATTATCGGCGTGATCATCGCCGACAAGACCAACTACAAGGCGGGTCAGCGCTGCGACATCATCGGCAACGGTTCAGAGATCATCGAAGACACAGGTCTCACCGCCGGCGCCCAGTACTACGCAGATGCGACGACCGGTCTCCTCACCCTCACCACTACTTCTAACACCCGCGTCGGCTACACCGTCGAGGCGGACCGTCTGGTGGTGACGCTCTGATGTCTGAGCCGCAATGGAAGAACTTCTCGGCAGTCTTCTCCATGCCGACCCCGCAGGGTTACAACGCTGCGAACGACATCATCACCCAGACGATCGACGGGTTTGACCTCAACAACATCTGGAACGAGTTCCAGCAGGCTGTTGCCCTGGTCAACGCTCAGCGCCAGGTCTTCATCGACCTGCTGACATTCCCCGTCACCGATCTGATCGAGCGCGTGCCGCAGATCCAGTACGCGTCCTTCGAGAAGGCGTCCGAGTACGGCGAGCCTCGCGGCATCCGTCCGGCCGGGGCGTTCTTCAACCTGGGTTACGACTTCGACTGGTACGACATCGGAGCTCGTTTCACCTGGAAGTTCCTGGCCGATGCGCCGGCGAACCAGATCGAAGCGATCAACTCGCAGGTGCTGGAGGCTGACAACAACCTCCTGTTCACCAATGTGATGAAGGCGGTGTTCAACAACGTCAACCGCACGGCGGACATCAATGGCCAGCTGGTCAGCGTCTACCCGCTGTACAACGCGGATGGCACGATTCCTCCGCCTTACAAGACGAACACCTTCCTGGGCACCGAGACGCACTACATCACCTCGGGCAATGCCACTGTGCAGCATGACGACCTCACCGATATGTACGAGAAGCTGCGGGCCAAGGGCTACTCGACTGAGAACGGGGTCAAGCACGTTCTGTTCGTCAACCGTCAACAGGGCAACACCATCCGCACGTTCCGTGTGGCGTCCGGTGCGACCTACGACTTCATCCCATCCGTAGGCACGCCGGCCAGCTACCTGCCGATCGACGTGGTTCTGTTCGGTGGCTCACAGCCGCAGAACACCTACGCAGGGTTGGCAGCTATCGGCTCCTACGGGCCGTGGCTGATCGTGGAAGACGACTTCATCCCCGCCGGCTACATGCTGGGCATCGGGACTGGTGGCCGTGCGAACCTACGGAACCTCGTAGGCCTGCGCGAGCACATCAACCCGCAGCTGCGTGGCCTGCGGCTCGTCAAGGGCGCCGTGCCCGACTACCCGCTGATCGACAGCTATTACCAGCGGGGCTTCGGAACCGGTGTTCGTCAGCGTGGCGGTGGAGTCGTCATGCAGGTCACCGCATCCGGCACCTACACCATTCCGGCGGCGTACGTCTAACCGCGCGGGGGAGCTGAAGGGCTCGACTGATCCGTGTGGCCTCACCTCAGTCGAGCCCTTCTCCCAAGAATCACTGGAGGAGATGAACAATGGCACGTCAGATTGATGTCGATAACCTCGACGTCGACCAGGTCGCCTACATTCGTCAGCGCCCGTGGCTGATCGCCGAAGCCATCCAACTCGGTGTCGATGACATCGAGGAGCGGTTGGCCGAGGTAGAAGCCAAGGCGGCGGCGGATGAGCAGAAGGCTGCCGAGTCGGGCGAGTACGACGACCTCAACATCAAGGCCCTCCGGGAGCTCGCGGTCAGCCGTCAGCTCGACAAGAGCGGCAACAAGGCTGAGCTGATCCAACGGCTCACTGAAGAGGACCAGCGGCTCGAGGCGCAGCTGAAGCGCGCCGAGGCCGTATCGATCAACGAGAACGCTGGCGACAGTGTTCTGGGAGATGAGCACCCGGTACCGGGTCAGTAGGACAGAACCATGGCATCGCAAGAGGACTTGAAGAAGCTCAAGCGGCTGGCTCCCGAGGGAGACTTCACCGACGCCGAGCTGGGCGTCCTCATCGATGCTCGGGGGATCAACGGAGCTGCGGCCGAGCTATGGGGTGCCCAGGCATCGGCCACAGCCTCGTTGGTAGACATCACCGAGAGCGGCTCCAGCAGGAAGAACAGCCAGGCCCATGACAAGGCCAAGGAGATGCTGGAGTACTACAGCGGCATCTACGCTGCTGAGCAGGAGGCAGCGCAGCTCGGCGGGCGTAGGGCCCGGTCCGGGCTCATGACTCGATGACTGAGTACGAACTCAACATCGCGAACACCCAAGCCTTCATCGATGCCGACCCATCGACTGTCACGATCAAGCGCGACACCTACATCTCTGACGGCGCCGGCGGCAAGAAGCGCAACGGGACCGTGGTCAATGTTTTCGTCGGCCAGGTCCGGATGGTCCCGCAGGGAGCCGACAACGCCACCTCGAACCCGGTCACGCAGACCACCAACGGCGAGCTGGACCGGCCCGACTTCGTACTGCTCGCCATGCCTGGTCCGGTGCTGCAGCGCAAGGACTACTTCGACTACGCCGGCGAAACCTATGAGGTGTTCAGCATCCGCCGGTCCCCGGCCTATGAGGTCAAGGCCGACGTCAGGGTTCGAGAGGATCTCTGATGGGCCGGGGCGACTTCGCGATCGACGTCGCTGGGCAGTTCTGCCAGATCATCTGGAAGGACGGGCTCAGCTCGAACCTGCGGAACGGTCCGGCCAAGGTGAAACGCGCGGCCATGATCACAGCACAGCGGATGGCGCCCGAGGTCGAGGCCTACATGAAGAACAACGCGCCATGGACCGACCGCACCGGCAATGCTCGCAACGGCCTGGCAGCGCACGCCTACCAGGAGGGGGACGAGGTCGGCATCCTGCTGTACCACCAGGTCTCCTACGGGATCTGGCTCGAGGTCGCCAACGGCGGCAAATACGCGATCATCCAGCCGACCATTGACACGATGGGTCCCAGGGTGATGCAGCAGTACAACAACCTGCTGGAGCGAATATGAGGGGTCTAGTCCAAACGATCTTGTCCGAGGTCGACCCGACCGTCTGGCTGCCGTCCCGGATCTACCAGGGCGGCAACGTCGATGATCAGCCGGACTTCCCGTTCATCGTGCATCGCTACCGCGCCGGCATCCCGAGCCCGTCCGGTCGCAGCGTGCCGGGACTGGAGGTCTGGTTCTACGACGAGCCCGGATCGTACCTGCGCATCGACAAAGCGCTCCGAGACTTCCGCAACTATTTGGTCGCGGTCGCACATCGTGTCGCCGGGTCTGAGCACATCGCTCAGATAGATTGGACCGGCGACTCGCCTGATCTTCCCGCCGAAGAGTACGGCGGCATCACAAGATCAGCATCGTTCAATCTCATAGGGGGAAGTTCCTGATGGCTAAGACTGTCAAGGTCGAGTTCGTTGGGTCCGGGGCCGAGGTCACCGACCGTTTGCTTACCAAGAAGCACCTGTCGGAAGACCAGGGCGTCGTGGTCGAGCGTGATCTTCGTTGGAACCGGGGCACCATCGAGGTGATCGAGAACCCGGACGAGACGCTGCTGCACTACTTCAAGGTGCACAACGACGAGTTCAAGGTCACCGAGCTGAAGAGCGACGCGGCCTCCGAAAAGCCCGCTGGCTGATCATCAGCCCATAAGATTCTCATGCAAGATGTCCGCTGCGATAACGACATCCTGTTCGGTTACCTGGGGGATGGCTTCCTCGAGGTGAAGTGCAGGTCGCATCGCTGCGGAGCCGGGGTGGGCAGGGTAGTCATTCACCGTTTCCACTCCATCACTGGTGTCCTCCTGGAGACACGCAAGTTCAAGGACCCAGTGACGCGAAAGGGGGAGTAGTCAATGGCGCTCGCCGAGACACTTCCGTACGGAATTCGCGACATCAAGCTCGCGACGGTCTCCTCAACAGGAGTCGTCGGGGGCACTACTGTCGATCTCCCAAACGCCCGAACCCTCAGCTTTGAAGAGTCTGAGGACTTCGAGGAGTTGTGGGGAGATGACAAGAAAGTCGCGACCAAGGGTGCTGGTTCTGTCATCGAGTGGGAACTTGAGGCTGGCGGCATAAGCCTGGAGGCATTGGCCATCATTGCTGGTGGCACAGTGACCAGCTCCGGGACTACTCCGAACCAGGTCAAGACCTACAAGAAGCTGGCTACTGATGCCCGTCCTGACTTCAAGATCGAGGGCCAGGCCTACTCAGAGAGCGGTGGCGACGTCCACTGCATCATCTGGCGGGCCAAGCTCACCGACAAGGTCAGCGGCGAGTTCAGCCAAGGCCAGTTCTTCTTGACGCAGGCGTCCGGAGAGGGCTTGCCCTCCAAGACGGCCACGCACATCGATGAGACCTACAACCTCATCCAGAACGAGACGGTTGCTGCGATCCCGTAGTAGCCACAACCGAAGCAAAGGAGCACATGGATGCCAGCTTCAACAACCACCCGCAGCGGGAATCCCGCCAAGCGGGCGGCAGCGAAGAAAGCGCCGGCGGATCGGCAGAAGCCGCTGGTCGTCTCCAACTGGGTCGACGAGGATGACACAGAGCTGCTGGAGTTTCCCAGTGGCAAGGTCGCCAAGATCGAACGGGTCCAGCTGACCACCCTGATCGCCGAAGGTCTCCTCGGAGACTCGCTGTCAGCTATCGCCTCGCAGGCTGTTGAGACCGGCCAGGGCATGGACACCGAGGCCATCAAGAAGATGGGCGAGGATCCGACCAAGGTCGCAGAGGCGCTCGACGCGTTCGACCGGATCGCGGTCAAGTGCTTCGTAACTCCCGAGGTCCTCTACTACAGGGACGACGATGGCAAAACCATCCCCAAGTCCGAGCGGCAGCCGGGGGCCCTGTACAGCGACAAGATCGACATCAACGACAAGGTGTTCCTCTTCCAGGTGATCTCTGGAGGGTCACGCGATCTGCAGCGATTTCGTCAGCAGCTCGCGGAATCTGTGGCACGCGTATCAACTAGCTAAAGACCTACGATGCCGTCCGAGTGAGCTGTACGGCATCACCGAAACAGTGCAGGCGTTCTGTTTCGATCGAGCGGTGGTGATCTTCGGATCGGCGCTATCGCACGAGCTGGAAAACGCCAAGGGCAAGACCGAAAAAGCACAAGAGGCGAGTCGAAGAAGGATCCTCCGCAGGTGGATTCCCGAGGCCACCGACTCAACCGGGCCAAAGAAGAGATTCCGCGACCCGAATGAGGTAGTGGTCTAGGGGGAAGCAGTGGGCCAGGTCAACCTGGGCACCGCGAGCGGCCGGATCGTCATCGACGGTAGCGGCGCCAAGTCTGGCTTTGACGTTGCCACATCCGCCGCGAACGCCTTTTTCAACGTCGTCGCCGACCGGGTCCACGAGATCGATCGGATCGGCACTCAGCTCACCAAGATCGGCGCGGTAGCCGCCGGCGGCTTCGGTCTGGCCATCAACACAGCTGCCAATTTCGAGCAGCGGCTGTCCGCCATCCAGGCCGTCTCAGGGGCCACCAGCGACCAGATGGCGCAGGTGTCCAAGACCGCCCTACGACTGGGCGCAGACACCAAGTTCTCGGCCGGTGAGGCTGCCAACGCCATCGAGGAGCTGGTCAAGGCCGGCATCTCGGTGCAGGACGCCCTGAACGGCGCAGCTGACGCCACCACGGCCTTAGCAGCCGCCGGCGAGATCGACCTGCCACGGGCAGCCGAGATCTCGGCGAACGCAATGAACGTGTTCAACCTGGCAGCTGCCGACATGCCGCACGTGGCCGACCTGATCGCCGGCGCAGCGAACGCCAGCGCGATCGACGTCGAGCAGTTCGCCCAGTCCCTACAGGCCAGCGGTGCTGCGGCGAACCTGGCTGGCTTCAAATTCGATGATCTTTCCCAGGCCATCGCGCTGATGGGCAACGCCGGCATCAAGGGCTCCGACGCCGGCACCTCGCTCAAGACGATGCTGCTGAACCTCAACCCTGTCACGGACAAGCAGAAGGGGTTGATGGAGGACCTTGGTCTGATCACCAAGGAGGCGGGCAACCGGTTCTTCGACGCCGAGGGCAACGTCAAATCCTTCGCCGACGTGGCGCAGGTGCTGCAGGACTCCCTGAAGGGCCAGACCAAGCAGCAGAAGCTGGCCACCCTGGAGACCTTGTTCGGCTCCGACGCGATCCGGGCCGCAGCTGTCGTCTCCGAGGCCGGCGCCCAGGGCTTCAACGACATGGCCACGGCCATGGGCAAGGTCACCGCAGCTGGGGTGGCAGCGACCCGAATGGACAACCTGCGCGGCTCGCTCGAGCAGCTCAAGGGCTCGCTGGAGACCGCAGGAATCATCATCGGCACCGTCTTTCTGCCGGCACTGAAGCGAATCGTCGACTTCATAACCCGCGTGGTCAACGTCTTCAACAACGCCCCCGAGGGGGTTCAGAAGTTCCTGACCGTAGTGGTGGCGCTAGGGGGTGGTCTGTCGCTGCTGACCGGCATTGCGATCAAGCTCCTGTTCGTCCTGATCCCGCTACTGGCCAAATTTCTGGGGTTCGCTGCTCTCAAAAGCATCTTCTCGATTTTCACTGCTGGCTTTGGTGCTCTCCGTGGCGGAGCCGGCATCCTCGGGGCGCTCAGCGTCGCCGGCGGGCGCGCGGCAGTCGTCTTCACCCGGATCGGCAAGGTCGGCAAGTTCCTCTTCGGCAGCCTCACCAAGATCCTGGGCGTACTCCGCTTCCTACGTGTGGCTATCCCGTTCGCCTTCGGCCCGTGGGGAGCGTTGATCGCCGGGATCATCTCCCTACTGGTGATCTTGTTCAAGAAATTCCAGCCCTTCCACGACCTGGTGCTCCGGGTGGGCGATGCCATCAAGACCGGATTCGGCAAGGCGGTGCAGTTCGTCCAGGACGCCATCGCCCAGATCGTGGCCGGATTCCAGGGGCTCGAGGGCAGCGGGCCGGCGGCGGTGTTCGCCGAGCTCGGGGCTGGCGCGCGGATCCTGTGGGAAGCCCTGAAGGAGCTAGCGGCTGTCTTCCAGGCGCAAGTAATGCCTGTTTTGCGGGAAGCCGGCGGACAAATTCTCTCGGCACTAGGGGGTGCCTTCAAGGAAATCTCCGGTTCCGTGCAAGACGCGGCACCGGCCTTCCGCCAGCTGGTCTCAACGCTCAAGCCTTTAGTGGCAGCCCTTGCCCCGGTAGTGGCCGCAATTCTGAAATTCCAGCTGGCCATCGTCAAGGTGGCAGTGATCCTGGTCGGGGTCCTGCTGTTCGCCTTGATCAAGATCGCCACCTTCGTCGCCGGCAAGCTGCTGCCCCCGTTCATCCGGTTCGCCACCTGGCTGGTAACCGGGCTTATCGGCGTACTCGGACCGGTGGTCGGTTTCTTCGTCCAGGTCGCTGCGGCCATCGCATCCTTCGTCGCCGGCGTGGTCGGATTCTTCACCGGGGCAGAGGCGGCAGCTGGCAGCGGAGCAGCCAAAATCCAGGGCGTCCTATCCGGGATAGCTGCTTTCTTCGTCGGCATCTGGAACGCGGTCAAGGCCGTCGTTATCGGGGCCTGGACGGCCATCTGGACCTTCATCACCACGGCGATCAACACCGTAAAGACGATCATCACCACCGGACTGAACTTCATAAAGGGGCTATGGACCGCTTTCTGGGGTAGCCAGCTCGGACAGCTGGTGCTCAACGCCCTCGGGCTGATCGGCGACATCATCAAGCTGGCCCTGGCAGCCATCAAATTCGTCTTCCTAGCCTGGATCGCTGGAGTAAAGGCCAGCTGGAACATTTTCTGGACCGGGCTGACTGCCATCGTGAGCGCCGTCTGGAACGGCATCAAGGCCGTAGTGCTGGCCGGTATCGCCGTCGTAAAGGCAGCCTTCATCGCCGGGTGGAACGCGGTTCGGGCGGCGACAGCTGCCGTGCTGGCGCCCATCGTCGCCTTTGTGGCCGGCAGAATCCGGGCAATCCGGGCTGTGGTGTTGGCCGTTTGGAATGCGATCAAGGCCGCTACTGCTGCCGCCTGGGCGGTGATCCGGGCCAGAATCGTCACCCCGATCGCTGCCGCAGCTGCTGCCGTGTACGCGCGGACCGCCGGCATCCGTGCCCGGGTATCGGCGGCGTGGAACGCAGTCAAGTCAGCCACCGTCGCCGCCTGGAACCGGGTGGTCTCAGCGATTAAGACAGCGGTGGACAAGGCAGTTGCCGTGGCTCGAGGGATCAAGGACCGGATCGTCGGATTCTTCTCCGGGGCAGCGAGCTGGCTCTACAACGCCGGCAAAGACATCATCCAAGGCTTGATCAACGGAATCGACTCCATGATCGATTCGGCTCGAGCCAAGCTGCAGCACCTGACCAGCCTGATTCCGAAGAGCAAGGGCCCGCCGGCCAAGGACAAGGTGCTGCTGTACGACAACGGCAAGCTGATCATGGAAGGTCTGATCCGGGGTATCACCGACCAGTTCTCACCGTTCCAGGACACCCTGAAAGGCCTGACGACATCCATCCCGGTGACGGCGATGTCCTCGGTAACGAGCAACGGAATTCCTAAGGTTGTCGTGCCACCGCCCAAGGCGCCGCAGTTCCCGAGCAAGTTGACGCTGTCGGTCGGTGGCCGCGAGTTCGACGCCTACGTGGTCGAGAAGGCTGACGGGGTGCTCGGGACTGCTGCCGCCAAGATCGGCAGGGGGAGGAAGTAATGGCGGTACTGACCGACACGTCTGCCGACGGTGCACTGGACGCTCGCTACCCCAACGACCGGCGCGGGGTGTTCCTGCGTGCGCAGTTCCCGGAGAAGTACTGGTTCACCAACGACTTCGAGGTGGTGGCCACCCCGGTCACCCACAATGCCAACGGCATCTCCGGAGCCTTCGCCTGGAAGCCTGTCGCCACCAAGGGGTTGCACCAGGTCACCTACGACGCTCCAGGATCCTCAGCCACGGAGCTCCAGTGGTGCGGGTGTGTGTTCAAGTCCAACGGCACAGCAGTCACCGTCGACACTGCCACGGTCGCTCAGGTGACCTCCACAACCGCTCTGGGCGGCGCTGCGACGGCTGCCTTCAACACCTCGGCCAACACGCTGATCGCGGTCCTGATCAGTTATGACGCTGCCACAGCGGATGCTTCCGGGGACAAGGTGACGGTGACCAACAACAAGAGCCTCACCGTGGTCAAGGTGGTCGAGCGCGGGCATAAAGAGGCCGGGTCCATCGACGGCGGATCCGCGATCGCCTACATGTACTCTTCCGGGGCTCAGACCGGCATGACGGTCACGGTCACGTTGACCGGTGTCAACGCCTCCGACGACAACGTCAACTTCAAGGTGCTGCTGCTCGGCAACGTCGACCCCACCACCCCTCTCGGCGGCACCGCCCAAGAGGGTTTCTCCATCGCCAACGCAGCGCTGATGAGCGCGCTCTCCAGCGTCTCTCAGGGCCTCGCAGTCTGGGTCGGCACTGACAACCAGGGACTGGGCGCGCCAACCATCACAGAGGGCGCCTGGACGGTCTCCAGCGGCACTGGGACCTTGACCCTCAACACCACCAGCCCCCTGTCGGGAACGCGCGATCTGAAGCTCGCCTGGACCTCCGCAGGCACACAGGCGGTGAAGCGCACCTTGAGCACTGCCGAGCAAATTCCTGGCGGTCGGATGATCCGGGTTTACTTCTCGATCCTGACCAACGATCCGCAAGTGGTAACGCCGGCGCCCAAGGGTCAGACCGACTACTGGTCGCTGCGGATCAAGGCCTACGACAAGACCGGCAAGTACACCGACCAGCAGGTTCTGCCGCGCCCCGGCAATGGCACGACCCGGACCGACTGGTTCTGCCAGTTCTGGCTGGCCTCGGACAAGGTGATGGGAGCGATCGAGTTCCTGCTGGACAACACCACGACCAGCAAGCAGGTGCAGATCGACAACGTCCGGATTATCGCCCCGTCACCTCCCAAGGTGCGGTTCATCAGGAAGACCGACGGCGGCTATGTCCGGGGCGGTAACCCTGCGGAAGCGATCCAGGGGGTTGCGTACGCCTTCGACGACGAGCTGGTGCCCGGTCAGCTGACGCTCTGGACGGCACAGCCGGTCTTTGATACCGAGTGGAAGCAACCGGTCCCGCTGTACTTCGGGGCTGAGACCGGCAGCGTCGATTTCACCATCGAGAACCGTGACCTCACCCTGCTGCCGTCGCATCTGGTCAAGTCGGTCGAGACCCCGGGACTGCTGCTGTACCTGGCGGTCAACCAGAAAGAGTTCGGTCGGAGCCGCCAGGCGTCGTTCGTCAACAAGCAGACCGACGGCAAGCCCGCCGGCGGTATCTCGAGCGCGTACTCGGCGTCGGGGAACTACCAGCTGATCACCCAGACGATCCAGGAGAAGAACGACCTGGAGGCGATCCTGGATGAGGCGGTGCTCTATATCCAGCCTCCTGGCCAGTACAACCGCCGGCCGTTCTACGCCACCGTCACCGCCTATTCGGTCAAGGACGTCGGCAAGATGAGCGACGTCGAGAAGATCTTCGTCATCGACTTCCAGGAGGTTGAGCGGCCCGACACCTTCGGCCAGCCGAACTACATTCCGCTGCGGGACTATGCCTGGCTGGCCGGTCAGTACACCACCTATGCCGACTCGGGGCTGACCTCCCAGACTTATGACCAGCTCACCTTCTCGGCGGTCACCTGATGTTCCAGGTCCCTTGGTATGTGATCAACTCGCTGAACAGTGTGACCAAGCGTCGCATTGTCGTCGAGTGGTCCAACGACCGCTTCAAGACGGTCGGAGGNACCGTCGATGCCTATGACGCGAACTTCACCTGTGANCTGAACGCCCAGGTCCGCTGGGCAGCNACCTGCTCNGTGATCAACATCGACTCCAGGATCAACGACAAGACCACCTGGATGCGNCCCTACCTGGAGATCAAGGGCATGCGGTCCAACTGGTGGCGGATCCCGATGGGCGTCTATCGGGTCTACTCGATCAAGATCAGCGACATCTTCGCCGACCTCACCCTGGACGGTCTGGAGGCCATCGTCCGGGACCACACCTTCCACGTGCCGCGCACGCTGCCGCTGAGCAAGTCCGACAGCCGGCGGACCACGCTGACCAAGCTGCTCCGAGAGTCGATCCCGTTCGTTCCGGTGGTCTGGAACCTGAAAGACTCCACCTCCGCGATGGCCAAGGTGACGATCGAGCGCGATCGCTGGGGGCTCATCGACGGCGACGGCGACGCCAAGTCGATCACCAACAGCCTGGCAGCCGATTGCTTCTGTGATCGGATCGGGCAGTTCGTGGTGTCACCGACGCCGATCGATACCGCCAAACCGGTGTGGGAGATCACGGTCGACGCCGGCGTCAAGGTGAGCTCGGCGACCACGTTGTCCCGGGAGAACATGAAGAACGTCTGGACGGTGTGGGCCGAGCCGGGAGGCACCAAGAAGAACGTCGGCCCGGTGCACGTCTGGGACAACGATCCCGGCAGTGACACGTACGCCGGCACAAATCCGATCAAGAACTTCGCGCGGGATTCAAAGGCGTTCGGAATCGTCCCGGGCTACTACCAGAACCCACTGCTGAAGACCACCAAGGCCTGCGAGCAGGTGGGCCGGAAGCGTCTCGCGGTGTCGCTGGCCGAGCGCCGCACAGTAGAGATCACCTCGATCTTCAACCCGACCCTGGACGCCGGCGACTGCATCGCCCTGGTGCCCGACGGATCGACCAGGAAAAGCGGCTTCATCATCGAACAGGTGGCCTATTCGATCGAGGACGCCTCGACGTCGATGACGATGCGCACCCAGGGTCCGCCGGCCTTCGCCGAGTCGGCCGATGACGAGGGGGCCATCGAATGACCGGCCTTGATCAGTTCGTCAACGCCTCCTCCGGTGGTGAGAACAGGGAGAAGACGCTCTACGGGGCGCAGGTCACCGGCATCAACGCCGACGGCACGGTTGATCTTCGATACCTCGGTGGTGAGCACTCCGGGATTGAATGTTTGGGAAGCTATACAAACCGCACCACCGGCGACGTCGTGATGGTCAAGTCCGACGGGATCCGTTGGGTGGTGCTGGGCAAGCTCGGTGCTGAGGTCAACTCGATCCCGAACATCTCCTGGGGCAACGGGTCGCCAGTCGGCAGCGACTGGTCGGCAGCTGCGTCATCGATCAAGGTTCGGCCGGGGCAGATCTACATCCAGGGCACGGCGTTCGCTTCGACGGTGCCGACCCCGCAGGCGATCATCAATGCCTCGTTCGACCGCGCGTTCCAGAACAACCTGTGGAATCACGCGTTCTCAGGACGGCCGGCACAGGGCCAGGAGACGATCACCGGACTGTTCGGCAGCGGGACATGGGCCGGGGCCTGGTACTACAGCACAGACCTCACCACAGCTGTCCAGGCCAAGACGGTGCGCAGCATGGAGCTCCGGATCGAACGAGGCGCCGAGCCGTGGGGTTTGGACGAACCGGTCATCCCGTGGATCTACGCCCACGACGACAACACCCAGGGAACCAGCTTGACGATGGTCGCCGGTCCTTACGCCGGCGTCCCGCTGGCGATCGGGCAGTCGGCCTGGTGGCAGGTGCCGGACACGATCATCAACATGCTCAACGCCGGCACAGCAGCAGGGTTCGGAATCGCTTCGCTCCTTGCCGACGAGTTCATGGTCATGGCCGAGATGGCCGGCGACGTACGGATCTACAACTGAGGCGGGGGATATGGGCTCAGCACTGACAACTTTCGGCCAAGACCCGATACCGGCAACCAATGACGGGGTCTTGATCCCTGCCGACGTCTCGCAGTACGCGGAGGCGATCGCCCACAAGATCATTCACTTCGTCGCCGACCAGGCCGACCGCGACGTCCAGCTGGCTTCCGCAGCCGCCCCGGTGTTCGCTGCCTGCCCGACCGCAGTGTGGTTCAAGATCAGCGGTAGCGGTGGCGGCAGCGTGTGGGTGACGATCTGGCAGGACACCGGGCCGGTGGTCTCCGGGGTCGTGGCCGCGACCGACTTCGACTACAGCTCCGGGTACGTGCGCAAGTTCAACGGCGGCTTCGCGTTCCTCGAGCTGGAGATGACGCGGCGCAACTCCGCGATCACCGCCGCCTCGAGCGGGAACATCACCGGCGACCCGCCGGCCTTTACGGTGCCTGTCGGATTCCGGCCCGACAGGAAGATCAACGGCGTGTGGCGCTCGGACATCACCGAGGGCACGTGGCGGATGGACACCGATGGCGTCGGAAGGATCATGTCCGGCAACCCCAGCCAGTCGATTCCGATCGACACGCTCGTGGAGTTCACCGCCGGCTACGTGACCGCGTAGGGGGAGAGCACCAATGGGATCAGCATTCACCACCTTCGGGCTCGACCCGATACCGGCGACGTCTGACGGGGTTCTCATCCCGGCTGACATCTCGGCCTATGCCGAATCGATCTTGCACAAGATCGCGCATTGGGTCGCCGACCAGGCCGAGCGGGACGTACTGTATGCCGCAGCTGTCGCCCCGATCCTGGTGGCGTCTCCAACGGCGATCTGGCTCAAGACATCAGGGTCGGGCGGCGGCAGTGTCTGGAAGACCGTCTGGAGCGACTCCGGATCGATCACCTCGGGCTTCGTCAACGGCGCTGACTTCACCGTCAGCGGCGGCTACGTCCGCAAGCAGAACAACCTGGTGCAGTTCACAGTGACGACGCTGCGAGCCAACTCGACGCTGGCGATCTCGGCTGCCGGCAACATCGTGGGCGACCCGACCATGTTCACACTGCCGACCGGGTACTGGCCGACGATCACGACTCCGGTCCTGGTCCGACTGAACACTGGCGAGGCGATCGGTGAGGTTGACACCTCCGGAGCCTGCAAAATCCTGGCCGGCACTCCGAGCTACTCGATCGCGGTGGCCGAGACCTGCGTGGTGGCCGGATGCTTCTTTACGCCATAACCGGCGACTTCACCCCGGTCATCGTGGCCCTGGGCACCATCATCACGGTGCTGGCCACGGCGGTCGGATGGGGCATCAGACAGCTGTTCACTGGCAGACTTGTCCCGAGGTCGCACGTTGAGGATGTCAGGCAGGACCGTCGGGAACGTGTTAGTGAGATCGCGAATGAGAGAGACACATGGCGAGCGACCGTCGAAACGCAACAGGGCACGATTCAAACCTTGGTTGGGCAGATGGATCAGCTGCTCTCTCAGTTCGCCCTTTTCAATCAAGTTCTATCCGCGTTGAGGGACCGGGCCGAGCGGTGAAGTGGCCCTGGAGTCGCGTCCCAGACCCCGATGACGATCTCCCCAAGGCGGATCAAAGAGCAGCTGACCAGGCTCAGCAGCGAGCGCACATGTGGCGCTCAGACGTAGAACGTCAGCAGGCTCGAGTAGATTTTGTAACAGAGCAAGCCAAGGCCAATCGCTCCGACGATCGTTTTGCTCAGATGTTTGAGGAGACGATGCACAGGAGACCACATGGAAGCGGTTAACGACTTCCTGTTCTACGGGATCTTCTTCGGTTACCTGTTCTTCTTGCTGGTCTATGGCTTCGGATCACCGTGGTGGAAGTCCGAGATGGGCATCCACATCATGTCGTTCATGGCGGTGTTCTTCGTCCTGATGAGCCTAGGTCTCACTTCGAGGCTCACCGGTGACGCCTGGTTCGACGCCCATCGGGTGGTGCTGCAGTTCTGCTCGTTCCTCAGCATGTTTGCCACGGTCTGGTGGCGGAACGTGATCTTGGTCAGGGCCCAGCTGTACAAGGGGGATCTTGAACAAGCGGTCCAAGACGCGCACCGCGCGCGCCCCGGCGATCAGCGGAGCTGATTAGGCGCGCCCGCCGCCACGGATTCATCGCAAAGATATTGAGCGCGCGGGCGATCACGCTCATCATCCATGCGCGCGCGCAGGCGGTGCACCTGGAACGCGTCGCGCACAGATGTTGAGCACACGCGTCCATTCGCGCGAGCGCGCGAGCGCGCGGTTGTTCCCCGCGCGGAAAGATGATGAGCCCGCGCACGAGGCTTTGCCAGCATCTCGCGCGCGATTCTTACCAGGCGCGCGCAGTATTGAGCCCGCGTCGTGCATCGCGTGCGCGCAGTAAAACCGCGCGGGCGGTACACATTGAACGCGCCGCACATCGCGATTCTCGGCAAAAGGGGGAACGCGCGCGGGGTATTCACGCGCGTAGGCCGATGGATAGCCTGGCTATGCAAAATTAGCGAACATAGGTCGGCTATATGCCCTAGTCACAGCGTTTTCACTACAGCTGAGAGCGCCATGTAAGGACAAAGTTTCACCGCGACACGCCCGACTGCATTGTCGCTCTGACTAGGGACTTTGCATGTTTTTCCCGAATTGGCTTGACGTCATGGTGCGACATGGCCTAGATTTCTCGTTGTAAGGCCAGCAGGGAGGCAGGGACCGGGAGCAAGTGGAGGCCCGGGCCAGGCGGACAGGCTGGCAACCGGCCCAGACGGGACGGCTAGCAGGGAGTGTTAGACGGGTCGCCCGCATCTCCACGCCTAGCCCGTAGGGCTAGCTCGACCAATCAACCGCACAACCAAATAGACCTGTACCGGCGTAGAAGCGCGGACTCCGTATGAGGGAGGCACCCGCTGCAACGCGAGCCCATGGCGGCGCCGCTACAGAAGGACAATTCCACAAGAGACTGAGGGATATTTCCCCCGATGACTCGACCGCCACGACCGGCGCCCCTACGGGGCGGCGCGAGCGGATCGGATGACGAAACCACATCGAAAGGCGCGCGGTGGCGTGCGCCCTTGGGGAGAAGACCACGCGGAAAACTGCGGCGCGAAACGTCATCGCGTCGGCAGCAAACACGGGACTAAAGCCTAAAGAACGCGTGAGGAACCGTAGGTAAAGGGTTTAGCAACCCATGGTTTTAGTGAGGCTCGGAGTGTGACCGAGCCTCGCCATGACCAGAGGGAAGGAGTGATCATGTCCGAACTGGTTTTCATCGTGTCGGGAACCGACACGCTCTACATGGCGCGCAGGCTGACCGCCGTTGAAGCTGAGAACTTCGGATGCCCGGGGTCGAATCTCATGCTGACAAGTGTCAAGCGCAAGGGCAGCCACATCGTGGGGAAACTGACCTTGACCGGCACCAAGATCATCAAGCTGCACGGGAAGTTCCGTGGCACGGAGGGCATCCGTGCGCGGTTCGTGCCGTGGTCCGATCCGAACCCAGCAACCCCGGCCAAGGGCAGCTTCGCGCTGGCTGGCTACTTCTGCGAGGTGTGAGATGGATCGAGTAACCCTGGCGCTCGCCGCGCTGTATGGCCAGCGGATCGCTGAGCTATTGGTCGAGAGTCTGGCCGATGTGCTCGCTGAAATCGACCGCAAAGAAGGGCTGCGCAACCTGTCGTACCAAGAGATCGCAGCCAACGCGCTCGAGATGATGGGAAGGGGTTTGTGATGGCAAAACTGAAGCCCAAGGAACGCTTCGTTGTGAAGTGCTCGGTGTACGTGACCACGTATTCGATGTCCCGGCAGCGCGCTGAGCAGCTGGCGGAGGAGATGAATCGTCCGGAGTCCAAGTGCTCCGAGACTGACCACGTCGCTATTGCAGAGGAGGTGCTGCGACCTTTCCATGGCCCCCTGATCTAGGAGGTGATCCACAGGAGTAGGCATCCATGTTCGAGCCCGGGCCATCCCCGCCCGGGCTTGTTCACGTTTGTCTAGTCAATCGGGAGGACTTATGAGCACGACGGACGACGTCTTGATCAAGAAAGCTGGGAAGTCTTCCGGCGAAGTGATCAACAACATTCTTTCCTACTGGGAGGCAGCGACCGAGCGCAACCGCGAGGACGGCGCCCAGTGGTACCTGATCAATCAGCAGGCCATCGATGAGATGGCCCACGGGAGCGGGGTGAGCCTGGACACAGCTGCGGCTGTGGTGGCTCACCTATCACCCCGAATTCACTGGTCACGAAACATCATCGCGGCTCACAGTGTGCTGAACGGGCTGCCGGTGACCGGGATCATGACCAGAAGTCTGGCCGGCGCCCGGGCCGCGATTGCGGCCTATCAGATGGGTGAGGACCCGCTGAAGACACTCAAGGGCCCGAAGATTCGCAACTTCGCGGCCAACCTGATCGGTGACTCTGACGCGGTCACGATCGACATCTGGGCGGGACGCGTGGCGCTGGANTCAACGGCGGACCTGGAATTGATCATGGCCCGCGCCGGGGTCTACNNCGCGCTGGCNCAGTGCTACCGCGAGGCTGCCGCCCGCGTCGATGTCACNCCATCAACCATGCAGGCCACTTGCTGGATCGTGGCGCGAAACGGAAGGGCCGATTGACCATGTCTTACGACTACCGGAAAGACTGGGAAGAGAGCCGCAAGCGCGAGCTCGAGGAGCACCGTGCCTACTGGAGCCTGCGCGTTCATTGGGCACCGTTCCTAGGCCCTGACAGGCTCGGCCGCACCCTGAAGTGTGGCAGGGCCGGTGGCCCCTCCAGCTGGTGGACCTACACCGCGCCGCCACAGCTGAAGCCGTGGAAGCATTCCACGAAGCCCACCGCGTCCACGACTGCGCACGTCGAGATGTCGCAGCGCGTGTTTCGTGACCATAACACCGGCTGGGAGTTCACCTTCTGGGCGCTGGCGCCCAAGGCGCATCAACGGTCTGCCGCAGAGGCTGCTCACACCGAGTGGGTCTGGCTGATCTTGGAAGGCACCAACGGGCGCGGAGTCCACCAAGCTCTGGTCGACAACGAAACCGACCAGGTCTATTGGTGGGACAAGATCCCGGCGCACTACGTGGCACCCGCAGAAAAACTTTCTAATTCCGCTTGACACGCCGTCATGGTGCGACATATTATGAAGACATGAGCGCGAGGGTACGAGCCGACAGAGACTCGTACTCCGCGCCCAGCAAGGGGCTGACTTTGGTGTCGCCCGGTCGGAAAGCCGCACGCGGAACCGACCGGTACGCGAGTTCGATTCTCGCCAGCTCCACTCCAACCAAAACCCAAGAAGGGGAAGCAGCATGACTCTCATCACCCGCAGCACCCGCACCTACCACCTCGGCCAGGACGTCAGCCAGGCAACCAGCGCTCGCGAGGCCCTGCAGCTCGCCAACATGGACTGGGATCCCATCGTGGTCCCCGGAGACTTCGTCTCGCTGGCCAAGCCCGACAAGGACGCCGCCAACGGTCACGGCCCGTGGGCACTGTTCGCAGCGCCAGGCCTGGAGTTCCTGGCTCGCGGCGACACCCGCAACATCCTCGGCGTGCACGGCGGGCGCTACCAGGAGGTCTCCAACCGGCAGGCCTTCGCGGTCGCCGATGTTCTCAAGGCCCAGGGCGCGGTCTTCAGCCGTGCAGCTGAGATCAACTTCGGCCGTCGGGCGTACCTGACCATGGACCTGCCAGGCGTGACCTACAGGATCGCCGAGGGCGACGAGATCACGTTCGGTATCCGGTTCCTGGCCACCCACGACGGCTCTGGCAGGCTCAAGGGTTCGGTCGAGGCCGAGCGTCTGGTTTGCGCCAACGGGCTCACGGTTCCGATCAAGGGAACCAAGATCGAATACGCCATCGCGCACACCGCGTCGGCCGAGCTGCGCCTCTCTGAGGCCAAAGAGATCATGCTCGGCGCCACCCGGTACGCTCGGGCCTTCGCAGCCGCTGCGGAGCACCTGATCGATACCCCGATGAGCGTTGCCGAGTTCGGCGCCTTCGTTGACGGTCTCTTCCCCGAGCCGAAGATCGAGGAGCGTCGGGCCCACCAGAACTGGGCCGATCGCCGCGCCGAGCTCAAGACGCTCTTCACCGAGGCCGAGACCCAGGATTCCGGGCGCGGCACCAAGTGGGCAGCGTTCAACGCGGTCACCGAGTACGTCGACTGGGGCACCCCGGTGCAGCAGGGCGGCGCGGAGTCCGTCGAGATGGCCCGTGCAATCCGTCAGATCGAGAGCACCGAGCGCCAGGCCACCAAGGACCGCGCGTTCACGATGGTGCTCGCGGCCTGATCCCCTAGACCTCCTGGCCCTGGCTACCTCGCGAAGTGTGCACCTAGTAGCGGCGGTACCCCGGGCCAGGAGCCAGACCCGGGCCCCGGCGTAGGCCTGCCTGTAGCGGCAGGGCGTCGGGGCCCGCTTCCCTTCTCAAATGACACTCAAATGAAAGGCAAGACCATGGCCGACGATCTCTGCGACGAGACCACCATCCCGCGAGCCCGCGAGATTGCCCGTACCGCCCTGGAGGCGGTCAACTTCAGCACCGAGGACGGCATCGTCGACCTGATCGCCGACCTAATGCACCTGGCCGACGAGGTCAACTCCGGCCGCGCACCCGACCTGAGGAGCGGTTACCGCCACGGATACGACGTGATGGCTGCTGCGCGGAGCCACTACGTGGCCGAGCTGCCCGACTTCCCGCCGGTCTTGACCCTGCCGACCCCCGAGCAGATGCGCGACCAAACGCTAACCAAGGCCCAGGCCGCATACAAACTTGCCGGTGACCTGGCCTACGCCGACCCGGATGAACACGAGGCGAAGCCCTGCGACCACGCGTCGCCCTGCAACTGCTGCAAAATCTGTGGTCGTGATATCAGCTGGCTCGGCGGCTACTCCGGAAACGAATGGGAGCACGAAGAATGACCGCATATCCCAAGATCACCCTTGCCTGCGACGAGTCGTTGTGTTTCTTCCGCTTCCAAGGAGCACCAGGGCAGAACGCACAGCAAACCCGGGATTTGGCCTTCGACAGCCCCGGATGGCGCGTCATTGGCGGCAAGGATTACTGCCCGCAGCACGGCAGGCAGCGCGAGGACGAACACACCCCCGTAGCCACCTATGACAACTGGACCAAGGCGATCAGCCAGCTGCAGAACTATGCCGAATCTCTCGGCCTGGAATGGGCCGGTGGCTGGGGAGGGATCCCCAAGAACTCTCCGAAGATCAGGATGAACCCCGAGACCGAGGACTTTTATTGCCCGCACTGCGGCAAGACGCAAGGCGAGTTCCTTCTGGCACTCGATGACGGTTCGGCCATGCTGGCCGAATGGGCCGATGATCATTGGGAGGCCTACCCGGACGCTGAAGAGGTCAGCTGGCTGGGTGCCTACTGCGCCGAGTGCAACGGCTGGATCAGCCCCGAGGATGAGGTGGTCCTGAAATGAGCAAGAAGATCATCTTCCCTGAGAACCTTCGGGTAAATCGTGGCGATCTCGCCGGCGCCCTTTGGGCGAACACGTCGCTATCCCAGGGTGGCGAGGGCGGAATGGCACGTGCTGAGTGGCTGGTCGACCAGTTCGTCCGAGACCAGCTGGCCGAGCTGCAAGCCCGGATCGATGCCGCGCTGGCCGCGTGCGCTCTCGCCGAGACCGGTTATAGCCCGGGCGTCGGGGTCTGGATCTCCACCGCAGAAATCCGAGCACACCTGGAGCCAAGATCATGAGCCTCACATACATGCAGATGCATCTGCTGCAGATCCTCGCCGACGTCGAACCCAACGCCCTGACGGGCCAGGAGGTCCTTGACATTGCCGGTGCGGACACGTTGATGCTCAACCCCTGGGCCAGCCGGGAGGGCGTCCACCAGACCGCCAGCAGCCTGTCACGGCGCGGTCTGATCGTGAAGCACAACCCGGCTGCGATCCCGCAGCGTGGCATCTCGTACGCGATCTCCATTGCCGGTAAGACGGCACTGGCCACACAGAAGGAGGCTCGTCGAAGTGGAATCAAGCCACCCCGGCCCTCAACACCCTGACAACGGCGCGTTCCTGCTAATCATCTGCGTGATCTGCTTCGTCGTAATTCCCACCTTGATCATCATCGGCTACTTCTGGCTGGTGTCCCGCTCCTAACGAAAGGAAGTGCGCTCGTGAAAGTTGCATTCAAGACCTGGAACCCGCGAGGTGAAGCCCTCGAACAGGTGCGCCAGGCCAACGCCATCTGCGCCGAGTACGCCAACCAGGGATACGACCTGACGCTGAGGCAGCTGTTCTACCAGTTCGTATCCCGCGACCTGATCCCCAACACCCAGCGGGCCTACAAGAACCTGGGGACCGTGGTCGACAAGGCCCGCCTCGCCGGTCTGCTCGACTGGAACTACATCGTCGACCGCACCCGGAACGCTTACCGCACCGACGGTGCCGACACCTCACCAGAGGACGCCGTCCGGGCCATGGCCGACGCCTACCAGCGCGCGCTATGGGAAGACCAGCCCTGGCACGTCGAGGTCTGGGTGGAGAAGGAGGCCTTGGCCGGTGTCATCCAGCGCGCAGCCTCTGAGGTCGGAGTGATCTACTTCTCCTGCCGTGGCTACGTCAGCCAGTCGGAGATGTACTCCGCCGGCCGGCGGTTCAAGTCCTGGTCGCAGAGCGGAAAGCAGAACCTGCTGATCCACCTCGGAGACCACGACCCGTCCGGGATCGACATGACCCGCGACATCAACGAGCGCGTCAACATGTTCTCCTGGCCGGCCGATGTGGAGGTCAAACGAATCGCTCTCAACATGGACCAGATCGGGCAGTACAACCCGCCGCCCAACCCGGCCAAGCTCACCGATTCCAGGTTCGAGGCCTACGAAGCACAGTTCGGAGATGAGAGCTGGGAGCTGGACGCGCTGGAGCCGCAGGTGCTGCACGACCTGATCGTGCAGGAGGTCCTGACAGTGCGCGACCAGGAGCTCTGGGACGCTGCCGAGCAGCGCCAGGAGGACGAGCGCTCCGCGCTGATCAGCGTCTCGGACAACTGGAGCGAGATCGTCGCCCAGGGCCTGGCCGGATAACAAAATGATCACGGACCTATTGCCGGTGTCCGCGACGATCACGGTTGCATCTACCTCCGGCGATTCGCAGGCACCGACCACTAACGTCAGGAGGTCGGCTATGCCGCCCATCAACCATGGAACTGAACGCGGCTGGCGACGCTGCAAGGGGGAGAACGGTGTCGCCTGTGACAAGTGCCGCAAAGCCAAGCAGGACGCCTGGGAGCGTCAACGCCAGAAGCGTCTCGGGAAGCCCATCCCCGAGCACCTCGAGCACGGCATGTACGTCCACTACAACTACGGCTGCAACTGCGACATCTGCATGGCCGATCTGCGCGCCAAGAAGAACAAGCAGAAGCGCATCGAGCGCGCCAGGAGAAGGGAGGCGCATAGCTAATCGATCAAGAAACGCGGGACGCGGTGACGATCATGGAGCCCGAGTTGGGCCAGTTCCTGTTTGCGGCAGTGAACCAGCACGACGTCGTCCAGATGACTTTCACCCGCAGGACCATCCCGCGATCACGGCTGAGATATCTAGCGAACAGGAGGGCTCGTGACCAAAAAAGTCACCTCGACCAGGGCTCGGAAGAAGCTGACCACGGATCAGCGCGAGAGGATCTATGACCTGATCCTCATAGGCATCATGGCCGGACTCGGGGCTATCGCAGCCGAGATCCGGGGCGGGAACGATGCCTTGCAGTAAGGCGATGATGAAGTGCCGCGCGGACTGTCTACACCGCCGCGATGTGCAGGAATACCGCGCGGCACGCAACGCCGACGAAGAGCGCATGGAGCGGGAAACCAGGCTCTTCCCCGGCGACATCGCGATCTGGAAAGAGGCCAACTACATGATCACCTTCAAAGACTGGCTGATCGGGAAGAAGCAATGGCAACGTGAAGATCTGGCTGGATGAGCGGAAAGGACTGGTACTCGGGCGAGCGAAGTGGACCGGCGGCACGATCAACATCTGCAAAACCATCGGCGGGTTCCGGTACCTGAAGCGCACCCAGACGGCCAGCTGGCCGTTGACCATGGGCACCCTGTACAGACTGCGCGACGCCTTCGGAGAGTCTCTGGAGGTCGACCACGGTCTGTACCGGTGGGCGCGAATGCAACGCAAACGCGACGCAAATGGGACAGATCTGGCACAGATTGCGCCAGAGCTGGCGGAGGCGATCAACAGCCGGCCCTACCAGGTGCGTGGCGTATCGCGTATCGCTACACAGAAGGCACTGGGGCTGTTTGACGAGCCGTCCCTCGGCAAGACCCTGCAGTCCCTGGCGGGGTTGATGGCTGCCGGGGAATGGAACGGACGGCACTTGGTGATCTGTCCCAAGACAGCCATCAACATCACCTGGGGCCGGCAGATAGCTGCCTGGACCGATGGCCAAGTATTCCCCATCACCGGCACCGCGTCTCAGAAGAGATCCGCGATCCAGCAGTTTCTGGATGCCGGTCGCGGCCCGCGCATCGCGATCACCAACCCCGAAACCTTGCGCATCAAGATGGATCAGCGCTGCGACCGCTGCGAGCGCTGGAAGAACGAGCTGCGCGACGAGGAGCACGAAGGACGCACCGGACACCAGCTGCGCTGGCGGATCCGCCGACAGGACTACCCCGAGCTGTTCGGCATCACCTGGGACTCGATCATCGCCGACGAGTGCGACCGCTACCTGCTGGCTCTGCGGCCACACACCAACGGCAGGATGCCCGACTGGGGCGAGGGCATGGTCCGGCTGGCAGCTGATCGCAAGATCGCCATGACCGGAACACCGTTCCACGGCTCCGAGGTCAACATGTTCGGGATCCTGCACTGGCTCGACCCGCAGCGCTTCGACGCCTTCTGGACGCATATCGACCAGTACTTCGAGCAGCAGCAGACTCACTTCGGCCGGGAGATCATCGGCATCCGAGCGGACAGCCGGCAGGCCTATGAGGAGCTGCTGGACATGTACACGCTGCGCCGGACCAAGCTCGAGGCCAAGCCCGATCTGCCGGCGGAGCTCCACCAGGACCATTTCATCGACATGAGCCCGATCCAGCGCCGCGCTTACGAAGAGTTCGAGGAGCTGGGTTGGACCAAGATCGAAGGCGATGCGCTCCGCAGTCGCGGGATCCTGGCGCAGATCGTCCGGCTGCAGCAGCTGGCCTTCGGCGAGATGATGATCAGAGGCAACAAGTTGGCACCGGTGCGCTCGGAGAAGTATGAGTGGCTGCTGGCGGCGCTGTCCGAACGCGGGATCAAGGTCAAGGGCGTCAACACCGGCCACATGAAATACGTGATCGTTTCGCAGTTCACCTTCGTCCTGAACTGGATCAGCGAGCAGTTCGACCGGGCCGGGATCAAACACCTGATGATCACCGGCGATGTCACCGGCGAGCGCCGGGGCAACGCGGTTGCCTTGTTCCAGAGCTACGGCGACCCCCACCGGGTGATGCTGCTCAACACGAAGGCAGGCGGCGTCTCCATCGACCTAGACGCCTGGTGCGATGAGATGTTCATCCTGGACGAGACCGACGTCGAGGACGAGATGGAGCAGGTCCGGGGTCGGATCAACAACCGTGGCGAGAGGGTGGCGCCGCGTACCTTCCACTACGTCAGAACCGCCGACACGATCCAGGAGCGGATGGCGGACAAGGCCCTTCGGCAGGCCCTGATGCAGCATCAACTACTCGACGGCCGGCGCGGCCTGGAGCTCGCGGCCCGACTCTTGGGAAGGCAACTGTGATCGACCAATACATCCCCTGGATCGTCTGCCTGATCCTCGGTGCGCTCATCGCCTCCGCAGCTTTTGTCGGACGGATGGTGTATGTTGAAGGTCGTAGAAGGTGGAGGAAAGCCGCTGAACCCCCACAGGTCCCTGTGAAGTTCAGACAGCAGACAGTTTCCATCCGCCAACGCTCGACCACAGATGAACCGCTGCCACCTCGGCGCCCCCGGGGGACAGCCCACGTGCGACCCATCAGGAGGTCCAAATAATGCTCTACTGGCGCAAGCCTGACGGCACTTACAAACTGATCGATGAGGTGCTGGAGTACGCACCTCTGCGGATGGCCCGGGTCCTCACCGAGGGCTCCCGACTGCTCATCCCGATGGAGAGCCTGGTCATCCTCTGATGCCCGAAGAGGATTGGCACAACTGCCACTTTTGCGGCGAGCTGGTCAAGGACGGCCACGAGGTCGATCCCACTCGCCGGCACTGGCTCAGCGATTGCCGGCCAGACCTGGTCAGGCACGAGATCGGCCCGACCTGCACCTGGGCTTTTCGAACACTGGAGAACGAAGGCGACGCCGTCGATCTCGAACAGATCCAGCGCGAACACCTTTGCTACGCGTTCGAGTGGATGGGCGACAAGACCAACAACTACCAGCGCGTCTGGACTTCTAGGCACATCCACTTCTACAACGACGGGCCGATGTGATGAGAATCGTTGTCGACGGAATGATCATCAAGCTGTTCTGTCTGAAGTGTGATGCCCCTATAGATACCTGGTCTCGCGACTCTGTCGCGGAACTAGACGAGATCGTTGAGGTCGAGTACCAGCACAACCTGCTGGTGCACCTACAGGGCGCCAACGATGCAAGAGCTTAGGACCTCGGAGCGCAAGACGTGGGGCGATTGCCCGCAGCAGTGGTGGTGGTCCTACGTCGAGGAGCTGGCGCCGATCCGGAAGGCCAATGCGCTGTGGTTCGGCGCACTCTGGCACGACGCCATGGCGCTGTGGTACCTGCAGGGCAAGCATCGCGGTCCGCACCCGGCAGAGACGCTGGAGAAGACCATCAACCAGCACCGCCGGATCTTCGTCAACTCCGAGGAGGAGGAAGAGGAGGTCATCGACGCCCGCGAGCTGGGCATAGCGATGGGCATTGGTTACGTCGACAAGTACGGCAACGACGAGCAGTGGGACATCCTGGCGGTCGAGAAGACCTCAGCGCTGATCTTCCGGCGCGGCGGAGAGCCGTTCCTCCGCTACCTGCTGTGCATCGACGGTCTCTATCGTGATCTTGAGACCGGCGAGATCTTCATTCTCGAGCACAAGACCGCCAAGGCGGTCAAGATTGGCCATCTGCGGCTCGACAACCAAGCTGGCAGCTACTACGCCGCAGCACCCTACGTGCTACCCCTGGCGAAGCTGCTGAGGCCCGGGGAGCGCATTGCCGGTATCCAGTACAACTACGCCCGGAAGGCCAAGCCCGACCAGCGACCGGTCAACTCACGCGGCATGTTCACCAACAAGCCGACCAAGGCCCACTACGTGGCGGCGCTGGCAGGCAGGGTGCAGGCCCGTCGTGTCGGCGAGCCTCTCGGTGAGGTGGCACTCAGCAGGTTCAGCCTGGACGACTTGACTGTGCTTGCTGCGGAGTACGGCATCATCGTGTTCGGCGAGGAGTCGAAGACCCAGCCGGCGCCCTACTTCGTACGTCCTGACCCTGTCTACCGGACCCCGGCCGAGCAGGAGACCCAGCTGCTGCGCATCCAGGACGAAGCCTTCTACATGAACCAGATGCGCACGGGCGCATTGCCGGTGATCAAGACCCCCGGCGAGCACTGCAACTGGTGCCCGTTCAAAGAGATGTGCGAGCTGGACGAGTACGACCAAGACGCAGCGGAGGGATTCAAGCAGGCCCGGATGATCCACCGCGATCCCTACGAGCAGTACAGAAAGGTGGCCTGATGGCGAAGATCGCCCACGAGGACCACGATCATCCCAATACCCCGGCCGCGCGGCTGCTCTGCCGGCGCCAGCACGGCCAAGTGGTAGTCGACCAGACCGAGTTCATCTCGGTCACCGGGGACGCCCCGGTGGTGTATTTCGACAGCGACCCTCGGCAGAACTGGCTGCTCGTGGTGGGGGTCTGCAACATCATCTTCCTGCCCGAGCAGAAGGCAGAAGTCATCGAGCGTCTGCGGGGCGCCATCAAGATTTTGGAGAGTGACCAGTGACCATCCCCGGAACACCAGTGCACATGGCCTACGAGGCGTTGGAGAACGGCCCTCTCCACCAGCTGGCCAAGGCGATCTACCGGATCAACCGCGACAACGGCTGGTTCGAGGGCCCCGAACGTTCAGTCAGCGACGAGCTGATGCTGATCGTCGGCGAGGTCGCTGAGGCCCACGAGGAGGACCGCAAGGGGTACAGCGCGACTCATCGTTACTACACCTACAGCTTCCCCGCGACCTCTGGCTATGGCGTCGAGATTGCCGGCGGCGAGATCCGCTACTTCCTTCGGGGCGAAGAGGTGCCGTGGTCGACGATTCCTCCGGAGTACGCCAAGCCCGAGGGCATTCCGTCAGAGATGGCTGACATCATCATCCGCGTTCTCGACTTCTGCCACCGCCACAAGATCGACATCGAAGAGGTGCTGCTGGAGAAGCTCACCTACAACACCACCCGTGGCCACCGCCACGGCGGAAAGAGGCTCTGATGCGATCCAAGATCCAAGACCTGGGGGACATGGGATTCGTCCGGATGGCTGTGGTGGCCCCCGGCGGATTCGGCAAGACCCGGTTCGCCGGCACCGCTCCCGACGCGCTGTTCCTGACCGTCGACCCCGAGGGCACACTGTCGGCCAAGTTTGCGGGGTCGACCGCCAAAGAGATCGTGATCCACGATCAAGAAGACTTGATCAACGCGCAGCTGGACTTGTTCGACGGCATCGTAGGTGAGAAGCCGAACCAGCGGATAGTGCTCGACGGCAAGCGGTATCGCTGGCTGATCGTGGACGATGCCACGGCGGTTCAGTACATCTACATGCGGACCGCGATCGACAACCGGATCCGCCGCACCCTGGCTCGAGGCGGTACCCAGAAGCCTGGCGATGCCTTGCCCGAGATGGAGATGGCCGACATCACCGCGCTGCTGGAGGGCGAGGGCAACCTCAACCGCTACGTACCGGAGCTGAACGACCGCTACACCTACCAGAACGCGATCATCGACTTCTTCAAGAAGATCTCCGGGCTGCCGATCAACGTGATCTTTGTCTGCAAGCGGGCGATGTCCAGCTACGAGGTCGGCGAGGAGGGCAGCGACGCCTACTGGACCGCCGCCATCGAAGGGCAGCGCGGCGCGGTTGCCGAGCAGTGCCTCGGGTTCTGTCCGATCGTCGCCTCCGGAGAGATCATCCAGCGCGACAAGAAGGAAGTCCGGCGGTTCATCTTCACCCACATCGGCAAGCATCGCGGCAAGGACCGCACCAACACTCTCGGCCGGGTCAAGGACAACCTGACAGTGCCGCTGATGATGCGAATCATCGAGAACGGCGCGACGGCAGATGCCGAAGTTGATGACGGAGAGGAGGTAGCGTCCACCCCAGCTCGACCACGTCCGCGTAGGCGGATCCAAGCCCAGTAATAACAAGATCAGGAAAGGCACCATGCCAAAGTTCAAGAGGCAAGTTTCAAACGCCCCCGACCAGCAGGCAGCTGCGGTCTACGAAGGGCCCGACGTCCCGGACGGCACCTATTCCGGGATTCTGCGGTGGATGAAGTACCGGGAGTCCCGCAAGAAGGGCACCCCGTTCTGGAACAACCTGGTGGTCCTCGACGCCAAGGACAAGGAGGGCAGCAACGCCAAGTACGACGGTTATGCGGTGTTCGTCGAGGTCTACATGGTCGATGAGTCCGACGTCAACGAGGCGCGGGAGAAGAGCCTGTACACCGCGATCTCGGGTAAGGCCGACGTCGACATCATCACCGACGACAAGGTCCAAGGTGATCCCATTGTGACCAAGGTCGGTGGTTTCAATCCGAGCGGGACTCGGGTCTATGTGCAGCTCCGGACCGAGTACGACGAGGAGTACGGCTCTCGGCAGCGTGGCACCTGGATCTATCCCGATCCGTCGTTCCAGCGGGACGGCCAGAAGGATGACCAGTCCGACATCACCGGCGAGGACCTGGACGCCGAGGCGGCAGCTGAGGCACCGCCGAAGCGTACGCGCAAAGCGCCGGCCAAGAAGGCCACAACGTCCAACGTCACGCCCATCAAGGCGGCTCAGAAGGCCGACGACGGTGAGCTGGACTACGACGCCATGAACCTCCCAGACATCCGGCAGGAGGCTGCCAAGCACAACCTGGAGGTCAAGGGTGTCCCGAAGGGCGAACTGATCAAGCAGCTCAAGGCGATCGCCGGCGGCAATGCCGGTGACCCGAACAAGAAGTCGCCGAAGCAGATCACCGCGATGGATGACGACGAGCTGAACGAGTTCCTCGAGGCGAACGACTACGTCGTGGAGGACTTCGACGGCATGTCGCGCGAGGACACCGTGGAGATCCTCAAGGACGACGGGATCATCAACCCCTTCTGACCTCCCACTCGGGGGCTTTGTAAAGACTCCGAGCCCGTGATCCTGGCACGGTTTTGTGACCTTTTACCGCCAGGTCACGGGCTCGGTCATCCAAGTGGAAAGGTCGGGAGGAGTGACAACTCGTTACGATCCCGACGCAGCCAGGCAGTTTCTGGAGCAATGGCTGGTTCGGGATGAGGGGGACGAAACCAGGGCGTTCTGCCCGCTGTGCGAGGAGCCTGGTGCTTCGCATTCGCCGAGCGCCAGCATCAACTTCGCCGACAACAAGTGGAACTGCCTGAAGACCGAGGGCCACGGCGGCTCCGTCAAGGCATTAGTCAAGACCGTGCAGGACCGCGAGAGCGGCGCCAACGTCCGGACCATACGACGCAACGTAGAGCTACCCACTGACAACACATTGCCGGTCACCGAGGACGAGGTGGCCAGCTGGCATGACTACCTGATCGACGAGCGCCAAGACCTGGTCGACGAGATCGAGAATCTGCGCGGCTGGTCCCCAGCCACCCTCTCCCATTTCATGATCGGCTACCACCGCAGCCGGTTCACCATCCCGATCTATGACGAGCACGGCAAGCTGGTCAACGTCCGGCAGTACAAGCCCGGTGACGAGCTGAAGTTCATCAACGTCAAAGGCCACGGCAAGAACCGGATCTGGGGCTACGACACGCTTCGTGAGTCCGAGGCCATCCTGCTGTGCGCCGGCGAGCCGGACCGCATCCTGGCCGTCCAGCAGGGCTTCCCAGCAGTCACCTGGACCGGTGGCGAGGGCAGCTTCCAACCCGAGTGGGGGCAGCTGTTCGCCGGCAAGACGGTCTACATCTGCCTCGACGCCGACGACGCCGGCCGCGAAGGCACCGAGAAGATCATCCCGATCCTGCAGCCACACGCAGCCGACGTCCTGGTGGTCACGATCCCCGAGATCGCCAAGGGCTACGACATCACCGATGTGCTGCTCAACGACGGCCCTATCGCGCTGCAAAAGCTGATCGATGAGGCGGAGCTGCAGGAGCGTCCGGAGCGGCACCATCCGATCACCGAGACCGACCACGGCAACGCGTTGAGGCTGATCGACGCCCACTCCGACATCCTGCGCCACATCGCCGATATGGGGCAGTGGCACCACTGGGACGGCTGCAAGTGGGCCAGAGACGTCAACAACCGCAGGGTTCGCCAGGCCCACATCGACCTGGCCCACGACCTGCCCAACGGCGGCTTCAAGCGCAACTCGCTGTCGTCTGGAGGAATCACCGCCGGAATCAAGGTGGCCGAGGTCGACCGCCGTATCTCGATCACGGCCGACCAGCTGGACACTTACGCCGAGCTGATCAACACCCCGAGCGGAATCGTGGATCTGCGGACCGCTGAGCTGGGCCCTTTCGACCCAACTTTGCTGCTGACCCGCAGCACGGCGATAGCAGCCGATATGCAGGCTTTGCACCCCAGGTGGGACCAGTTCTTGGCCGAGACCTTCAAAGGCTCGGAGAAGCTGATCGGGTACCTGCAACGACTGTTCGGGCTGGCACTGCTCGGCGAGGTTCGAGAACACATCCTGCCGTTCCTGTACGGCAGCGGGCGCAACGGTAAGGGCGTCATCACCCTGGTACTTCAGGGGCTCCTGGGCGACGCTGACGAGGGCGGCTACGCCGTCTCGGCACCCGACGGGTTCCTGATGGCCGGCCGGGACAGCGCGCACCCCACAGAGATCGCCCGGATTCGTGGCGCTCGGCTGGTGGTGTGCTCGGAGCAGAGCTCCACCCGGAAGTTCGACGAGCAGCGGGTCAAGAAGTTCACCGGTGGTGACCGTTTGGCGGGCCGCTGGATGCGCGGCGATCTGTTCGAGTTCAACCCGAGCCACCTGCTGTGGGTGATGAGCAACAACCTGCCGGCGGTCAAAGAGGGCGGTCCTGCCTTCTGGGCACGGGTCCGGCTCATCCCGTTCAAGAACGTGGTGCCCGATGAGCGGCAGATCAAGGATCTGCACCGCCAGCTGCTCGACGAAGAAGGTCCGGCCATCTTGGGCTGGGCGGTGCGCGGTGCTGTCGAGGTATTGCAGAACGGTCTGCAGGACCCTCCGGAAGTGATCAAAGCCACCGAGGACTACAAGGTCAGCGAGGACACTCTGGCGTCGTTCGTCAAAGAGGAATGCGACCTAGGCCCCGACGAGCAGTGCACGGTGAGCGACTTCGGTCACCGCTACCGGGAGCACTGCGAAGAGATGGACGCGGATCCGCAGAGTTCCAGATCGATCACCATGCGGCTGATGAGTGAGTACGGAATCGAGCGTGGCAAGAACGGTACCGGCCGGCTTTACAAGGGGGTGGCGCTATCCGCGAAAGCGAAAATCTCAGACAACAAATGATCACTTCCCCTTAGAAAGAGACCAATGGCAAATACCCCAGAAAAAGACTGGTTCGACTACCCGCGAGCCGCCAAATACCTCCACGACCGAGTCCCCGGAGGCTTCACCGTACGCAGCCTGGAGCACGCCAAGCGGACCAACAAGATCCCCGGGGCGCGGATCCGTGGCCGGATTTGGTTCAAGAAGGCCGACCTCGACAACTACGTAAAGGAGATCACCACAGTATGAAAATCGCAGTGCTCGGGCTGAACGACACCACCCTGGTGGCGCTCGACGCGATCAACTCGCGCGGCGACCACGAGGCCTATGTGGTGGTTCCGACGACAGAGGACTTCATCGACCCCTCGCCGCTGAATGAGCTGAACTTCGGCTACCCCGGCGTCGAGGACTCGGTGATCAACTTCCAGATCCGAGGCCTCCAGCCGTGGCGAACGATGCACCCGGAGCTGTACAGGGCCGGGTTCGACGCCTTCGAGGGCAAGAAGGGCATGGCCAGCTCGATCAAGATCTACGCCAAGCTCGCGCAGACCCCCAACACGATCAACAACATCATCTGGAATCCAGATAGGGAGACGCTCCGCGAGCTGCTGGAGCGGGAGATCGGCGGCGCCGACGCGATCATCAACGTGCTCGACCGGGCGCAGCTGTGCGGCGTCGATGATCACACTTTCGTCCTGACCAGGGTGTGGTGGTCGACCGAGAAAGGACCTCGGGTCGGCGAGGGCCAGGTGCTCTACAACACCGACCCGAACACCAGCTGGGCCATGACCTCCAATATCGATGGGCGCACCGTCACCGTCTGGGACAAGCCAGCGCCGTTCGACCACGTCCAGACCTACGACATGCCGACCAGGATGGTCTGCAGATGCGAGACGCCTGGCATCGATCTGCACGTGGGCCGCTGGGCGACCTACACCCCGATCGGGCTGTCCCGGGCGTACGAGCAGGTCGTGGAGTTCCTGTCCCACATCAACGAAGACACCCTGCAGATGCTGCCCGTCGACTACGACCTTGAGGAGGTCCCCGATGGCGGTCAGCCACGCAGCGATTCGTGAGGTCGCAGAGGCGTTCAACCGGGGCGAGCTGGAGTTCCGCCTGACCCACGAACCAGAGACCGTGGGCCCTCCCTGGTGGCTTGAGATCAAGGCCAGAGAGGAAGGGCGTGCGCAGATCTACCTGGAAACCCCAACTATCGCGGCAAGCGTCGAGCCAGGACACGGGGACTACTGATGCAATTCGTCTCGCTTCACACACATTCCACGTTCAGCTACGGCGATGGGCTCGGCATGCCGGCCGAGCACGTGGCCCGGGTTGCCGAGCTTGGGATGAAGGCTCTGGCGCTCACCGATCACGGGAACGTCTCCGGCCACGTGAAGCTGGACCAGGCAGCCAAGGCTGCCGGCATCAAGCCGATCTTCGGGCTGGAGGCCTACACCGGTCCGAAAGAGATGCGGGAGATCAAGCAGCGCGCCAAGTGGCACCAGACGATCCTCGCGGCCGACCAGACGGGCTACCACAACCTGATGGAGCTGGTCTCACGGTCGTACTCGGAGGGCTTCTACCACGACCCCACGATCCATTGGGACATGCTGGTGGATCACAACGCGGGACTGATCGTCACCTCGGGGTGCGCAGACTCGCTGCTGAGCAGCACGCTACTCGGAGGTCAGAAGGCGATTGAGGTCGGGTCCGAACGGGCCGCTATCGGGATCCTCAAGGCCTACCAGCGACTCTTCGGTGACAGGTTCTATCTCGAAGTACAGGCGTTCCCCACCCTTGAACGCACGCGCCTGATTAACGCCGCTTTTCAGGAGTGGTCGGTCAGGTTCGGTGTCGGGCTGGTCGCGACCAGAGACGTTCATCATCCTCTTCCAGAGCAGACAGAACTACGCAAGATCCTGCACGCCGCCAACCGGGGTATCGCCTCGGTCGACGTCGCCGCTGCGCAGTGGGAATACGACGTCCCCTGCACCTATCCAGCTACCGATCATGATCTTTTCGATGCACTCCGGGCCACAGGGCTCTCCACCATCGGCGCGATGCAGGCGATAAAGAATTCGGCCGAAATCGCTGATCGGTGCAATGTCGAGCTGCCCTCCATGGCCCGCGTGCAGTATCCATTCGCCCAGGACGGTGCTGAGTCCCCGGACGACCTCATACGACAGTGGCTCAGTGAGGGCTGGGTCCTGCGGGGATTCGATCGTCTTGACCCAGTCCAGCGCCGCGCGGCACGCCAGCGCGTCCAACGCGAGCTGGATGTTTTCGAGCAGAAGGACTTCATCCACTACTTTCTGATGATCGCTGACGCTGTCCGTTTTGCGAAGTCGGAGGGGATCGCCGTCGGCCCAGGGCGGGGCAGTGCCGCAGCGAGCCTGTGCATGTACCTGCTGCAGGTAACCGAGATCAACCCTCTCGAATTTCCATTGATGATGTTCGAGCGCTTCGTCGACCCCGACCGCATGGACCTCCCAGACGTCGACATCGACTTCGACCCCGGCCGGCGGGATGAGGTTCGCCAGTACCTGGTCCGCAAGTATGGGGAGAACCGCGTCGGGAACGTGGGAACGTACACGTACTACCGGGGGAAGAATTCCGTCAACGATGTCGCCAGGGTTCACAACGTGCCTTTCGTGGTGGCTCAGAAGGTGAAGGACATGACCCCCGATGAGGGGTTCAAGGTTGCTCACGCAGTCTTCCCCGTCGTCCAGGACCTCGTCAAGGAATACCCGCAGCTGGAGTGGGCCCTGCAGCTCGAGGGCAACATCAAAGGCTTCGGCATTCATGCCGCCGGCCTGGTGGTGGGTGCTGAGCCGCTGTCGAACTACGTCGCCACCTACACCCGCGTCACCGGGACCGGGCTGGCCAAGAAGCGCGTCTCGGTGTTGAGCGTGGACAAGTACGACGGCGAGACGATGGGGCTGCTGAAGATCGACGCGCTAGGGCTCACAACCATGGGGGAAATTCAGACCATGGCTGGGATCGCGGGCATGAGCCTTGAAGAGGTCTACCGCATTCCCCTGGATGAGGATGCCGTCCTCCAAGGCTTTCGTGATGGCCGCACCAACGGCATCTTCCAGTTCGCCGGATCGACAACACGAGACATCTGCGTCGAGGTGGCGCCTCGGGAATTCATGGACTTGGCCCATATCAACGCATTATCGCGGCCGGGTCCGCTGCACGGCGGTAGCACCGCGCAGTTCATCAAGGCCCGACAGGGCCACGTACGCGGTGTGATGCATCCGCTGATCGAGGAGGTGCTGGCCACCACCGAGGGCGAGCTGATCTACCAGGAGCAGGTGATCAAGCTGGCACAGGTGGTCGGCGGGTTCGACGTCGCCGGCGCCGCCAGGGTGCGTTCGATCATGTCAAAGAAAAAGGGGCAGGCAGCATTCGCAGACCTCTGGAAGGACTTCGCCGAGGGGGCACTCAAGAACGGTGTGCCAGCAGAGGAAGCAAAACGTGTCTGGCGAAACATGATCACCTCCGGTGGCTACGCCTTCAACGTCGCGCACGCCGTCAGCTACTCGGTCCTCGCCTACTGGACCATGTGGTTCCGCGTTCATCACCCTCTGGCTTTCTTCTACGCTCGGCTGCTGCACGCCGCCGACAAGGAGGCGGAGGCGACACTGGACATCCTCAAAGACATGACCGCCACAGCCCCGGACATCAAGGTGATGCCGCTGGATCCGTGGTTCTCCGGTGCCAACTGGACCATCGACGAGGGCGCTCTGCGTCCCGGTTTCCGGCAGGTCAAGGGCATCGGTGCCTCCGTGGCGAATCTGTTGGTGCTGTTCCGGGACGGCTGGGCGGCTAAGCCATGGATCTCCTGGGACGACTACCTGCAGGTCGGTAGCATCGGCCCGAAAACGATCAAGACCCTAACCGATTTCGCCGAGTCCGATGACCCGTTCGGTGTCAAGAAGTTGTTCCGGCAATCGGCGGAGATCGCCGAATGGGCGCACCAGAAGGGCCGGCCGAAGGTCACCAAGACCTCCGACATGATCCCCTACCGGGAAGGCAAGTGGTCCGGGGTGCTGCTCGGAGTGGTGATCGAGGTGCAGCTGCGTGACCTGTTCGAGACCCATCGCAACCGGACCGGTGAGGTGTTGTCACGAGACGACGTCGACCAGCCCGAGCTCGCGACGTCGGCGTACCTGTACTGCGAGGATGTGCGCGGCAAATACAAGATCAGGATCAACCGCTTCACCTACCCGCGCTATCGCCGGGAGATCGAGGCGATCGACCCCGGCAAGGACTGGGTGCTGGCGGCTGTGTCGAAGAGCAACTTCCCAGGAAAAACGACCAAGGTGGATGCGATGTGGGTGATCTCGCTATGAGGTTCAAAAGGGCCAGGAAATGGATCGGTAAGCGGCTGCGCTACCTGGCCGACGACATCGATTACGAGGGTGCGCCGAGAGTGCTGACCAGTTATACGTTCACCTTCGAGCGCGGCAAGGGCTTGGTGTTCCGAAAGGACCGCAGGGGCTGCAAGTTGATGTACCCGGGCATGGACGAGTACGAGAAGGCACACACAGAAGCGGACAGCCCACTATGAAGTTCGAACAGACGACGCAGGACCGGAAGAACGGGATGTCTCTGGACGAGCTGCGGCAGTTCATCGCCAGGCTCGAGAGTCTCGGGGTGTCTGGCCACAGCCGGCTCAAGGCCAACAGCATCAAGCTGAAGACGATATCGGTCGAGGCCGATAACGAGGTGTGGAGCGACTGATGACACCGCCACAGGTTCTCAAGGTGCCCAAGAACGTCACCGACTTTGTGGACGAGATCGATGACGCCTATATCCGAACCAAGTTGCAGCAGCTGATCGCGGCGTACGAAGAGCCCGATCTGAACTTCGTCAAGCAGGTGGAGATGGTCGAGAAGGCCACCGAGCGCTGGCAGCTGGCCGTCATGAATCAGCGCGATTCGATCAGCCGGCTGCTCGCCGAGCGCGATCGGCACCTGGGTGAGATCGCCGGCCTGAGACGCGAGCTGGACGTCTGGGTGGAAGTACAGGGAACAAAGCGAAAGGTGGGACCGGAATGACCGATTACGACGCGCAGATAGCACTGCTGAAGATGGCCGCGTTGCGGCAGCTGAGGTCGAGGACCACAGCCCCGTTCAGCATCGCCCAGGGCGACCTTCCAGGCTTCTTCACCGCCACCCTGGACGCTGTGCTAGGTCCGTTCGCCGAGAAGCTCATGGCGGCTCTGATCGACCGTGACGCGTGGAGGGAGCGGGCCGAGCACTGGATTCGGGCCTATAACGAAATGCAGGCCGAGCAGGACGCGTGGAAGACGAGGGTCGAGGAGAAGCAGCGCCAGATCGATCGCTGGATCGTCTCCTGCAACGAGATCCAGGCCAATTGGGAAGAGGAGCACCGCCGGCTGGCAGCGGCCGAGGAGGCCCTGGAGAGGGCGGTGGCCTGATGTCTTCGTCGTTTCGCTTCCCCCGGGCCGCTAACGGGGAGATGACGCCGGCGCAGATCGCCGAGCGCGACCTGTTCTGGCTGATCGAGCAGGCCGGCGGCGCCATCACCGTGGTCCTGGAGGAGAACGAGTCCGGTCTGCCGGCGATGCTGCGTGGAATCGCCCGGACCGCGTCCAAGACCGCCCTGCACTATGAGCGGCAGCTGGGCTTGCCGCCCCCGGACAACCGGGGGAGAAAGAAAAAGGGCGGTGCCTAGGCTTATTCTGAAGTGCCCCGGATGCTTGACCATGATCGAAACCGGGGACCTGTGCTGTGACCGGTGTTGGCGACGCCTGCCGCTGCTACTTCGTAGCCGGCTACGCGTGCTCCACACTCGGAAGAACTACCCCAAGTACCTGGCAGCTGAGATGCGGATCCGCGTCTGGCTGATCGACCACAGGGAGGACACGTGAAGAAGACAAAGGTCCCTACCAAGGTGCAGAGCAGGGCTTCAGCCAAGAGCGGCTGCGACTGCTCTGGTCCCGGCGGCTTCTACTGGGGCGAGATCCCTCCGAGCACTCCAATACCGGCGCCGAGGGAGCTGCAGCGATGAAATATCGGCTGGTCTGCGACCTGGCTCCCAACTGGAACAAGACCCCCGGCAACAGGTTCGGCAAGGCCGAGGCCGAGCGCCGGCTGAAGGATGCGAACGCGGGTTGCCCCGGCAGACATCATCTGGAGGAGATCAAGGAATAGTCGTGGACGTCTTCCACGGCTGGATCCTGGCCATCATCGTCTCCGTGGCGGTGATCATGGCGATGTATTTGTCGGCTATGTGGTTTCTGACGTTGTTCGGCCCTCGGTCGCGAAAGCGGCCCTGGTGGTGGGACATGACAAGAAGGAGGAGACGGTGATGGGGCTGAACTACAACTCGAGCTGGCACGGGTATCGCGCCGCGTACGCGGTCTTCTGGATCGCGGTCATATTGGGTCTGGCCACGCTGGTCCTGCTGGTGATCTACCGGTGAGCTTCGAGGCGAAGTACCGGGGCATGTGTGGCAGCTGTGATGGGCCAATCGCGGTCGGCCAGCTGATCCGGTCTCTGTACACAGATCGCGGCTATGAGCACGTGGAATGTCCTCCGGAGGTGCCCGAGATCAAGAGAGAGGTGTGCAAGAAGTGTTTCCAGGAGAAGGCGGCGAACAGGAGTTGTGCTTGTGATTGAGAACTTGACGGTGTTCATCGTGATGTGCGTCTGCACCAGCATCTTGGTTCTGGGGTCGGCATGGGCATAAGGCAATGGGGCTGGAGACAGTGGCTGGTGGCGGTGATCATCAGCGTCTTTTCGTTCTTCGTGGCGTACGTGGTTGTGCGGGTGTCCCTATGAGCTGGGAGATCATCAGCAGCCAGCGCGGCGAGCGGTACATCTACAAGGCCTACTACGGGCCGAACGGCCGCAAGGGCGGCAAGGGCCGGCGGGGAGAGTGCGCCGGCGACTTCGCCTGCGGGCTGGACAGTCCCAGCAAGGATCAGCGGGACCTGGAGGCGTCCCTGGCGCGGGCTCGGGAGGACATCGGTTTGGTGGAGACGTGGGAGGAGTTCAGGGCATGAACTGGGATGAGTGGGTCACCCAGACCACCAAGATGGTGGACACCTGGAGGGGTGGGCAGCTGCTCGCCGGCGGCGGCACGTCGCAGCTGCGCTGGGTGTCCGGGATGGATCCTGGGAAGGCTACGGGGCTCGCTCACGTGGTCTATCTGGTGCCGCCGACACCCGAACGGGTGGAGGGCCTTTCGAATGGGAAGGACGGGCATAGGGGCGGCGGCGGGGACCGCGTGGGGTTGGTGGGGTACGCGGTCGACCAGTGGGCCAAGATCCTCGCCGGCCTGAGGGTTCAGAACGTGCCGGGTGGGTTGTTGCAGACCTACGACGCGACCGGGGTAATCGTGCTCTCGTTCTATTCGGAGTTCTTCACCGGAGACGAGAACAGCATCGTGCGGAGAGCGGTATCACGGGTGCGTGATATGGGGTCGTGCTGGGCCGGCACACCGTCCTGGGGAGTCGGGGAGGAGTCGGGTCTAGGGGCGGTCACCTGTGAGCGGTTCAAGGTGCTGAGGCAGGACCCCAGCGAGGACTACGTGAGCCCCTTGAGGGTGCGCTCGGCGTTCTCGTACGGCCTCGAGGACGAGTTCGGTGTTCGAATAACTGGGCATCAGCCGGCGGATGCGAAGGACGCTTTTGGAGCGGTTCAATTCAAGCAGCTCGGGATGTGGCTGTCGGGACCGGACCATGTGCGCGACGCACTGTCCCACGCTTTATTTGAAATTAGGAAAGCTAATTCGTAAGTGAGATTGAGGGTGGAGAGGCGATTTCAGGACACTTGTGGGCTAAGTGTCCATGGGTTGACTAGGGGGAACAGGCAGATATGACACTTAGCGACAGATGGCACATTTAAACCCGTTACACGCGTGCGCGAAAAATCGTCCTATAGGTACTAGAACAGAAGGGAAGAAGCCCTATACGCCTTGAAATGTCGAATTTCGCGATAAGTGTCAAGTGTCATTGAAACAGAGTTTCGATTGCGAGGAGTTACGAAGTTGTGAAATCATGGGTGATGTGAGGCCAAAGCGTTCGATTATCTACGACGAGATCGGTGATCGGCTGGGACGTGGCCGCAAGGCCGGCCGGACCCAGGTGTCGACCCCCGCCGGCGTGAGCCATGAGACCAAGAGGATCGCGCTCGAGCACGCCAAGCAGGTCATCGTGCACCGTCATCTCGCCGAGGTGATCGCGGTCTTCAAACACGAGATCGAGTTCCTCAAAATGCTCGACGAGTGGTACCAGAACCACTTCCCCGACGCCCCTCAACCTTCGGAATCCGGAGTCGACACACTGGCCGAGATCATCGGTGAGTACTACCGGCAGAACGGGCTGTACCGCCCCGGCCTCGAGCCACCCAGACCAGACGCCAGCGGCGCCATCGCAGAGCCCATGATCGACGTCGATGGGCGCCCGATGTTCAAAGGCCGGCCACGACCCCGGCGCAAGAAGGCGGCTGTGACGTGAGCTCAAATATCGCTCAAATTGTCGAAAAAGGACCGCCATGGGAACTCGGCGAGCTGATCAGCATCCGGATCGAGGCCGGGACGTTCATGAACGAATGGTGGATAGCGGTCGGCCAGTCGGGGTTCTACTGGCATCGTCGTCTCCGCAGTTTCCGCTACGAGTACTGCGAGATGGATGCCAGGCAGTTCCTGGCAGCGTTGGGGTGGGTATGAGCATCAAGCACCAGTTCGTGGTCAGCTGCGACCAGAACCCCATCCCCAACCGCTGCGACCAACGGCTGACCATCCAGGCGCTGCCCTCGGTGCCGATGATCGAACTCGAGCGATACCTCGCCGAGCAGGACTGGGCGACTCTGGAGATCAGCCCGAAGCACAAGGCCCACTACTGCCCATGGCACCGACCGGTGCGCTAGTATTTCCTAACTCGACCAAGGAGCTTCCCCGCATTGTCTGAGAATTCGATCAAGCGTCCCCGGCCACGCCGCAAGCAGTCGCGCTGGGTCTGGCCGCGCTGGCTGGTAGTCACCTTCGTGTGCCTAGTGCTCTGCCTGGTCGCGGCAGTGATCTCGTTCAGCATCAACCCGCAGGACCAGACGCTCGAATCGGCGGAGCCGACACCGACCCCGTTACCGACCGCGACCTGGACGGTCTACGTCCCGGTGATGTCACCCCAGTGCGCCGAGATGCTGGAGACCGCAGACACGCTCTACGACACCTCGGTGCTCAACGAGCAACAGCTGCTGGCCGTGGCCAAGCTCGCCGTGGACGGTGCCGAACAGGGCAGCGCGACCAAGCTGATCGAGGCCGGCAAGACGGTCGAGAAGGCCCAGAAGCTCACTCCGAAACTTAAAGCCGCACGAACCAAGTTCCTCGACCAATACCGAAAGTGTGCAGATTCATGATCATCAGCTGGCTCGACATGGGCGTCCACGTCGGCGCCTACGCCCGGGAGAACCTGCTCAGCAGGTGGGCCGCGTACGACGAACCCGAGGGCGAGTCGAAGGATCTGCGGATCCGGCTCAACGTCTACCCCGACCACGCCGACGCCTGGTGGTTCCCCAAGGACCGAGACCCGAACGACCCAAACACCGGGCCCTTCATCAGGCTCACCGCCAAGAAGGGTGATGCTGAGGAGGCCAAGCAGTTGGCCATCACCTGGGTCCGGCGCGAGTTCGGGGTCGACATCGTGCAGCGCAAAGAGCCTGAGATCCGGCCGATCCGCGTGCACCCCAAGACCCGCGAGGTGATGCAGGAGATCGGGATGATTTCGGCAGACCCTAGCTTCGGAGGCGTGGTCTGGGCCGACGAGTTGAAGTCTTGGGAGTGGCACCAGGTCGGCGGGAACAAAGACATCCGTCATGGCGTACGCAGCACCCCGGATGGTCGAGCCCAGATGCACGTCACCATCACCCCTCGCGGCGATGACTTCGGATACCAAGGACGGATCGAGCTGGACGCCTGGGAGCGACGTTGGGTGCACACCGTGAACAGCCTCAAAGCAGAAGATATCGACGCTCTGGCTGAGGACTGGGCCGACTCGATCGTGGCCAAAAATCCTAATGAGCCCATCGAGATGGACCCGATAAGCACCACCGATGCGGTCTATTGGGCCGAGACGTTCACCAAGCGGTTCGGCGGGAAGTACATCACCGCCTACACAGCAGACCCTGAAGAGGGCGAGGTCGACTTCGGGACCATGGTGGCCTGGTTTGCCAATGCCATCGAAACTGGACGCAAAGCCGGTCATGTGCAGATCGATCCGGAGGAGAAGCTGGTCGAGCTGCTACAGCGGAAGGTCGCCGGCCTCGAAGAGATGCTCGACCAGGAGCGGAAGAACAACAAGGCGCTGCAGCAACACCTGGTCACCAAGAGCGAGGCTGTGCCCGATGAGGATGCGCTGCCCAAGGTGCCACTGGTGCCGGCAGATGACGTCGAGGCCAGCTTCATCGCCGATCTGGACCGGCTGGTTGACGGGATGCGGGAGCGGATCCGGGTGCTGCAGCAATGGCGCACCAACCTGCTCAACGGCTCCGACCAATACGAGATCCAACGCAACGAGATCCAACGTCGCGAGGCCGCGCTCGATGACCAGATCGAGCAGGCGTATCTACGCGGCAAGGAGTTCGCAGTAACCCAAATCAAGAGCGGCCTCGCCGACATCTGGTTCGGTGCAGACCCGCCACTACGAGAGGAGCAAGACCATGACGATGATCGATGAGCCGCGCTTGACCGACGCAGCGATCGCCCACCGCAAGGACGTCGAGGCGATGCTGGCGCCCTTGCCACCGCACCCGGACGACCTGTTCATCCACATCTCGGGTGCTGACGTACCCGACAACGTTCCGGTGCACGTCTGGCTGAAGTTCAAGGCCGAGGTGTACGCCTATATCGCGAACAAGCTCAAGGACCTCGGGACATGATGTTCTGGCGCAAGTGGTGGGGCAGCGCCTACCGGAGGCGACTCCGCGAGCTCGAGCAACTCGCCGCGCAGAAGGCCGAAGGCGCGATGGGCCGGCACGTGCTGGTCAGTACGCGGAGCGGCAAGAAGGCGATGACCGAGGCTATGGTCGCCAAGGCGCAGGCCGAGGGCAAACAGGTCTTGATCTGGGATCCGAAAGGTGACCTCGAGGACTGGCCGGCGTACCTCCGTGAAGGGATCAGGATCGGCCAGTGGCCACGGTCGGGCAAGTCCCAGGTGATCGTCTCCGGTGGAGGCGGGATGGGCGGTTCGTACGACCAGCGCGCGCTACAGATCATGACCGACGAGCTCGAGGGGCTGGCTGCGCAGCTGAACCTCTGGGCCGATGGCAACAACAAGACGACCACGCAGCGGGCCATCGCCACCGAGCAGCGCAACATCGCCCGCCAGCTGCGACAGATCGCCAAGGGAGGCAAGGCCGAGGATGGACGCTAGGTTCTCCCCGCAGCCCTGGACGCGGCCGGCCACGCCGAAGACCCAGCGCAAGCACGGCAACTTCCGAACCAGCTACACCCGGACCCTGGAGAAGCTGCAGTACGAGCTGGAGAAGATCGGCGCCACCGAGATTCTGTTCGAGTGTTCGTTCCACGCCAACCAGATCCGGCTCGACGGCTGGCCCAAGGCCAACCAGTCCCCGGAGTACAACGGGATCGCGGTCAGCTTCAACCATCCTGAAGTTGGCCGGGTCGAGTACGTCACCGACCGGTACTTCTTGTGGCAGGACAACCTGCACGCCATCGCCTTGACGCTGGAAGCGCTGCGCGGCGTCGAACGCTGGGGTGTGGTCGCATCCGGCCAGCAATACACCGGGTTCAAGGCCATCGAATCGGGCAACGGATCGCGTCGGCCGGCAGCTGTGTGGATCGCCAAGCTGGTCGAACCCGACGACGCCGAGCGGCAGAAGGTCGTGGTCGACGGACTGCTGACCAAGTCCAGCCACATGACCAAGGTGGTGGTCCGACAGGCCAAGATCCGGGCCCATCCAGACACCGGCGGCAGCCACGACATGTACCAGCTGCTCACCGAACGACTAGAGACATTGGGGTTGTCATGAGTGATTTGCAACCGTGGGGACGACCAGGCGGCGACAAGGGCCGGGTCAACTACGACACCATCAACGGCGGGCCCGAGATCGAATCGATCAACGGCGCCACCAAGAAGGGCGACAGCGGCTTCCACGATCCCTACCAGAAGCCGCCGGCAGGATTCGAGGACTGGCACCAGGTCGGGCAGTCCAACATGGACACGATCAACGAGGCCGCAGAACGGCAGAAGGCCCTGGAAGGCGCCGGGTTCAAGTACGACTCGAGCAACGGCACCTGGGTGGGACCGTCGGGCCGTACGACCACGCTGTTCGGCAACGATCCCGGCCCTGAGGGCGGCGTGGACTACCACTGGGATCGGCAGGGCGCAGGCAGCGAGCGAGGCCAGATCGAAGGCCAGTACGGCGACGATCCGCGCCGGCAGGGCGACGACGACAAGGGCACCGAGATGCCTTCCGGGCTGAGCAGCTTTCTTGAGAAGTGGACCATCTGGGGGCGGATCCTGAAGCACTTCGGGCGGTGAGTCATGGGTTGGGGCGACGATCAGGACGACCAGACCTGGGATGACGTCGCGTCCGACCGCAACCAGGAGCCGACCGACCGCTATCGCCGCGACCCGAACCAGCCCTACCGCTCCATCTGGGACGACCCCGATGATGATGAGGAGGAGAACCCGGCCGAAGGCTACAAGTACCGCAACAACGGTCTGGTCCAGAACAAGGGCAACAGCATCTGGGGCGCGCCGGCGCCCGGTACCCGGTGGGGCGACGGTCCGAACAACGTCGACCTGGACGATCATGGTGATCCGGTCGGACCGCGCGGCGGAGTCAGCTACGGCGGCTTCGGGTTCCACCGGGGGCAGACCGGGCACGGGGTCAAGACCAAGTACGACGACGTGCTGGCCAAGTACCAGACCATCCGCCATCCCGGCGGGGCGATGCGCAGGAAGATCAAGGCCGAACTGGAGCGCCGGATGCCGAAGGCCGAAGCGAGGAAGATCATGAAGGACCACAACTGGCTATGACCTGGATGGAAATGCTGCACCAGCTGGCCGAGCGGAGCGCGACCGGATCGTTCGTCGCGTTGATGCTGCTCGGCCTGGTGCTCGGCGTTCCCGTGGTGACCTTCTTTGTGTGGCTGAACTCCCTTTTCGACGGGAGTAGGTCCTAATTATGGCCAGGCGTCCCGGCATGATCCGATACGGCAGTTTCGCCGAGGTGACCAACGGTGTCATCGGTTTCGTGCCGTGGGTCAAAGACAAGGTGCGGCGCTATATCTGGGGCATTGTCTGGCCCGGGATATTCGCAATTACGATGACGTGCCTGCTGGCTTATGGCCAGCACAAAATGGCCGAGATATTCGCCTCCGCCTCGATCGCCTTGGTCACGATCAAGCTGTTCATGGTCGCCTCGCAGCTGATATTGATGGGTTTCACGGCGGCGTTGCTGTGGGGAATGCACCACACCTCGCAGGCGGTGATGCCCACATTCAGTGTGGAGATTCCGCGTTTCGAGCCGCGTCCACCGCCGAACCTGGAGGCCGGCGAGACCTGGGAAGAGTGGCTCCGCAAGGGCGTACGCATCGGCCGTTGGCAGGGTGAGGTCGGGTCGCTCGAGCCCGGTGACATCTGCTGGATGCCGATCGTGGACGTCCACCCGTTCATCGCGGCCGAGTCCCGGATGGGCAAGTCGACGCTGCTCTGGGCGATCCTGTGGGAGCTGAAGCCGGCCATCGAGGCGGGCGTGGTCGAGATCATCTTGTTCGACCCGAAGAACGGCATGGAGATGGCGCCGGCAGTGGCGCTGGGTCTGGTCAAGTCCATGGAGCGGATGGGCCGTCCCGAGGGCATGGTGGACGAGGTCGATAACTTCTTCTACGGCCAAGACGTCGGGCACCCGGACCCGAACAATCCCGAGCGCTGGATCGGCAAGAAGTACGAGGAGACGTTCGTCCCGCCGCTGGAGCACCACGTGCAGCTGATGCGGGAACGCGCTTCTGAGGTGCGCGGTTCGATGCAGTGGATTCCGGCCAGCCGGAAGCATCCGCGCCGCATCGTGATCGTGGACGAGGGCGCCTCGCTGGCCCGCCCGTCGGCCAACCTGAACACCCGGCAGCGGATCATCTCCGCGATGCTGAACCTCTGCGACCAGGGCGCAGGCGCCGGCTACACGATCATCACCGCGACCCAGCATCCCGACGTCAAGAAGGTGCCGTGGCGCCACGGTCTGATCGGTGCCGGCCTGTGTGGCCGGGTCAAGACCTGGGACGCGGTCGACATGGTGCTGGGCCGGGGCAGCTACGCGCGCGGCGCCTGGGGCGATCAGCTGAGCTCCAAGGTCAAGGGCGTGTTCTTCATGTCCGGTCACGGCGCCTGGCAGCTGCGGGTGCAGAACGCCAAGCCGAAGTTCACCCGGAAGCCTCCGGACCGTGGCGGCGGTAAGGAGATCGAGGAGTTCAACCCGAGTTCGGAGCCGACCAACGCGCAGCTGGCGCAGGTGGTGCCGCTCCGTAACCGCAACATCTGGCCGGTCCGGGAGAACGTCGGCGGGGACCGCGAAGTAGGGGCCGCATGAGATGGTTACCCGACTTCAGATCGTTGACGACCCGGGTGAGGACGACCGCGACGAGGAGGCTGCCGGCGTCCCGCAGCGGGAACGCGCGGCCAACATAATGGGCACCGAGCGCCGCCAGCTGATCATCGAGCTGGCCCGGGGTACCCGGCGGATCGTTGATCTTGCCTTCGAGCACGAACGCCCGCCGCAGGTCATCTCGAATTTCAAATACCGGAATAAGCAGGAGATCCTGCAGATGCGACGGGTGCTGGATTCCAAAACAGCTGATCTACATTTCGCAATTCAGCTGCACCGAATCGCCGATGCCGAGCGCCATCTGGCCTTTCTCGATGATCAGATCCGCAGAATGCAGGAGGGATTCCTGGACGGCGAGGAGGTCGACACCAAGGAATTGCGAGGTCTTATCGCCGACGCGTCGAAACTTCGTAAGGAGATCCGCGAGGAATTGAAGCCGACCATGTCCCTGGGCGATATTCAGGTGACCCCGTCGAAGAAATACGGAGGCCAAAACTGGTTTGGTGAGGAGGGCGAGACATGAGTATGCCTGTTCTCCTCGACGACTACGTGGCGATCGGTTCCAACTGGGAGGCGTGCACAGCTACCGAGCAGGAGGTGATCGTCACCGGTCAATCGGGCAGCGGGAAGACCCGCGCGCTGCTGGAAAAGGTCCATCGGGCTTGCAAGGAGTTCACCAACATCAAGGTGTTGCTGCTGCGCAAGCGCAGTGCTGATCTGGCCGGCAGCGCTCTGGAGTTGTTCCGTGATCATGTCGCTGGGCCGGCGCTGCACACCGGTGAGGTGAGGTTCTTCGACGCTTCCCGCTCGGAGCCGGCGCGCTATGAGTACCGCAACAGCGGGTCGATGATCGTGCTGGGTGGGCTGTGGCCTCCGACGCAGGCGACCAAGGTCACCAACTCGGAGTGGGACATCGTCTGTGTGATCGCGGCGAACGAGCTGACCGAGCACGACTGGGAGCTACTGATCCCGCTATGCCGCAACGGGTCGCTGCCGATCAACCAGCTGATCGGAGAATGCCAGCCACAAGGCGATGATCACTGGATCCTGCAGCGCGCCAAGCGCGGCCAGCTGCGACTCATCGAGGGCGTCATCGAGGACAACCCGCGCTGGTTCCGCAACGGCGAGATAACCAGGGAGGGACGGGCCTTCATCGCCAAGCTGGACGCTCTCACCGGGGTCACCAAGCTGCGCAACCGGTACGGCTACTGGGTGGCCGCACAAGGCCAGTGCTGGCCCAGCTACAACGACAAGGTCCACCTGATCGAGCCGTTCCCGTTCCCGTTCCACTGGCCCACCTGGTGGAGCATCGACTTCGGGAAGGTGCACCCGTTCGCGTTCGGGCTGTTCACCATGGACCCCAACGGCCGAGCGTTCCTAGTGAAGCAGATCCACATGTCCGGCCGGGAGACCGAGGAGCACTGCCGCGACATCCTGCGGATCACCCAGCCGTACGCCTCGCCGACCGACATCATCACCGATCACGCGGCCAACGACGTGGCGATCTGTGAGCGGATGTTCGGCCGCAAGGTGGTCTTGGCCAACAAGTCCGTACTCGAGGGCATCGACTACGTGGAGAAGCGGTGGGCGCAGCGCAAGCTGTTCATCTTCGATGACTCCCTGGTCGAGATCGATGAGACGTTGCGGTCGCGTGGCCGGCCGATCGACCTGCAGTCGGAGATCCCGGGGTACGTGTGGCAGTCGGGCAAGCGTTCCAAGGAGGGCCCGGTGAAGGCCTGGGACGATAGTTGTGACATGACGCGTTACTTCATCGCCGAGCAGGACGCGCCCGAGCAGTGGGAGGTGAGCTGGTGAGCGCTCTAGGCGAGTACGCCGTCAAGACGGTCGCGGCAGGCATGGCCTTGATCAAGATGCTGGGGTTTCTCAAGACCGAGGACGAGAGCCTGGTACTGACCCGCGCCGAGGTGGAGGCGATCATCATGACGATCCGCGAACAGGCGACAGAACTCAAACTTCGCAATATCAGGGGGCGGCAGCGGTGATCCCGATGATGATGGTCGACTGGAACCGGCCGATGTGGGTGATCTTCATGATCTGCATGACCGTGATCATCTGTGTGACGATCAGCAATCTGCACCGGTGGTTCAAGTGAAAGACGGCTGGAGCCTGGTCCGCTTCTGCATGGTCTTGGTGATCATTGCAGTGGTTGCAAACGAGTTGCTGAAGTGATTAGCGTTGCAGCTGTCGGCCGGCCGTTCCGGTACGCCGGGATGTTCTCCGCCGCCGGCGCCAGCTGGATCTCTCGGAAGCTGGATCCCAAGGTGGACCGGGAGATCATGACTGAGATCGGTGAGCGGAAGGTGCTGGAGATTCGCAAGCACTGGTTCGCCTCGAACTGGGCGATGATCCGGATCTTGTTCAGTGCGATCGTGCTGGGCTGGTTGACGGCGCTGACGCCCGAGCACTGGTATGAGTGGGTCGGTTTCTTCTGGGTGGTCTGGGTGATCATCTTCATCGCCACCCGCGCGGTGTGGCGGGTGCTGGAGCACTACCGGGACCGGTTCGTGATCACCAACCAGCGGATCCTGCGCTGTGATGGGGTAGTCGGCACCGATACCGCGATGATTCCGTTGAAGCGGATCACTGACATCACCGTCAAGCAGTCGGTGTGGGGGAAGCTGTTCAACTACGGCCACATGATCTTCGAGTCCGCCGGCCAGGTGCAGGGGCTGAACGAGATCCGCTACGTGGCCAACCCGCGCAAGCGCAAGCGCATCCTGCTGATCGCCATGAACGGCGACAATCCCGAGGCCCTGGTCCTCGACCCGTCCGAGGGGAACCCCAATGACGATGGCACCTGAGCAGATCCTGTTCTCGATCGGACTGCTGCTCTGGCTGTTCGCCTGGATCGCCATCTTGCTCGAACTGCTGTACCACCTGGTGCGCTTCGAGATCTACCTGTGCAGGAAGCTCCGCCGGATGATCAAAGCAAGACGGTCGGATCCCATCCCTCAGTGATCTGGTAGACCCGCCGGCGGGGGCGTCCTGGCTCGAGATCGGGCTCGTGCTCCCAGGTGCTGGAGAGGCAGTGCTCGCGCTCGAGCCTGGCCAGAATCGGATAGACCACCCCGCTCGCTACGCCGGCGCGTACGGCGACCTCGTAGCCATAGATGCTTTCCTCCTCGTCGCGGAGTTGGATGATCGCTCGGACCACGGCTTTGACGGCCATCGTTTTCTTCATAATCCGTATGCTACATGTGTTGACTACGACCCGCAACTAGTTCATAATTGAGGTATGGCCAAACAAGACTTGCAGAACGGCATCGAGGACATCGTCAACATCCTCAGCGACCTCCCCAACGATCAGGTCAAGATCATCGACCGCCTCGACACGATCACCGATCTGCTGCAGCGCATCGCAGTCGCCATGGAAACCCGCGAACTCCGCGAGGCTGGCCTCCCCAAGCACGCCGATCTCCTCCAGAAAGGGCGAGTGTCATGACCTTCCGCCGCACCCCGTTCATCCCGTACGACACCTCCAGCTGGACCGCTAGCCCGGAGTGCATGGACGTCAGCTACGCCGTCGCCCAAGAGCGCGCCCCCGAGGCTGGCGTCCCTCTCCGCCGCCCGACCGAGACCGACGAGGAGTACGCCGAGCGCAACGAGTCCGAGATCGAGATGACTCCCTGGACCGAGAACGAGCCCGAGACCTACGCCGAGACCCTGGGCCTCGACGACTACGACGTGGTGAACGACCGATGAAGCACTGGACCGAGGGCCGGATGAAGCTCCAGATGGTTGCGCTGGGGATGGCTGCGGTCCTTCTCGTCGTCACCATGGTTCCCGACGGCAAGCCCAGCATTATCGCCATCGTCTGCGCAGTCTCAGCACTCGTCAGCTGGGTCTCGAAACGCCTCTCCCTGTACGCCGAACTCCAAGACCAGGAGGACCAGTCATGACCCCCGAACAGCTCTCCAAGATCATCGCCGCATTCCCCAACGACTCCAAGCGCCATCACCACGCGCTGATCCGCCAGCTGGCGCAGCAGTGCTTGCAGTCAGGCTTCGAGGCCACCATGCTCAAGGCTCATGTTGATGGCCTCCGCGCCGAGTTGGCCAAGAAGCCTGTCCCGTTCAAGGCCGATTGCGACGCAGCATGAAGCCCTGCGAAGTCTGCGGCAGCGATCACTGGGCCATATCGGTCCAGTGTTTCGTCTGTGAGCACAAGGTCAAGCCGCCGACCCAAGCTCAGATCATGATGGCCCGTCTGCACATCCAGCTGCACGCCGCCGGCGACGAGGAGATCACCGAGGGGATGTGGGCCATCGCCGGCTTACCGCTCGAGGTGCACACATGAGCTTTGAGGAGCAGATCAAGGACCTGCGCGAAGGCTGCCCGTGCTGGACCAACGGCGCCCGCCTCGGCCACGAGGGCCACTGCTGTTTCCTGATCGATGACCGCGAAGGCAAGCCGATCAGCCAGTGCTGGCGTGAAACCGACGACATTTGCCACGTGCCGCCGAAGGTGAAGCGTTGAAGCTCAGCAAGTCCTGCTCTCGGGGTTGGCACGGCAGATGCAGGGGCCTGATCTGGCCTCTCGGGCCCAAAGGCACCACGAACGTCCTGTGTCGCTGCACCTGCCACGAAGCGCATCCCACTACCGTGACCGAATGGCCACCCGAGAACGCTCCCCGCGAACCGTCAAAACTATCGACACCGAGCTGGCCCAAGCGGCCTACCGGCGGATGATGCACGGCGACAACGAGATCTCGCGGCGCTCCAACATGAGCGCGATCGATGTTCTGTTGGATGAGCGTCTGCGCGTCGCCGGCCGATAGCTGAGAAATTCCCGATAGCTTTCGATCGGAATATTCCTCTCGGCTCTGTGAAAGGGCACCACATGAAGCGATCGGGGCGCTTACGGCGCGTCTTCGCAGGCTTCGCAGTGATGGGGATTCTCGGCGGCGGCATCACTGCGCTGACCGAGACGCCAGCGTTCGCGGCATGGCCAGCGACCATCAAGATCTGTAACTCGACCTCCTCGGAAGACACCAACGGTGGCGGCACCGATGGCAAGAACATCGACGTCGATCGGTTGCCAGGCAGCTCGTACGGCACCTACTCGAACGAGTTGCTGCCTGGCGACTGCACCGGGAACGTCAACGACCCGGCGAACGTCCGCATCGACGCGACCGACGACGGCGCGAACTACTCAGCCGCCGGCTCATTCCAGGTTGGAATCGACCAGGACGGCATCGACGACGGTCAAAGCACCTACGACCCGGCATGCGCCAACACCGCCTCGATCAGCAATGAGAACGCCTACCCGGTGCCGCAGACCGCTGCGGAGCATGTCGTGGCCGGCTACGGCCTTGAGGTTCGCCTCCAGACTCGCACCTCGTGTGGTGCGGATGACCCGAACTTCGGGCGGATCTGCTCCGACTCTGGCAGCTACGACGACTTCGACGCTGAGGGCATCGGCACGAACACCTACAACAACAACCTGCCTCCAGGTGAGTGCACGGCGTTCTTCCCGGTCGCAGCTGCCGGAACCGAAGGCACCGAGAACGAGTACGAGGCCAACCGGATGCTCGCCGACCTGTCGGACGACAACTCGGCTGGTGAGACGGTGGCGTACAAGTGGAAGGACAACTACCAGCAGACCACTCTCACGCACTGCGAGCAGACCTTCTCCACGGAGCTGGGCGGCACATCTGGCACCGGCTGGGATGTACCAGTCCAGCACGACCCCACCACCGGCGCCCTGGTCGCCGGTAAGACGGTGACGATTAAGACCTTCCTCGGCAATCAGGATCCTGACGAGGGAATCTGCGGTCTTGAGGCTCCGGTCGTGAGCTCGTTCGTGGACGAGAGCGCCTACGGCAAGGCGACTGACACCGACTACGCGGAGGGCCAGGGCACTGACCCGGGAGACAGCCTCCCCACAGAGCAGGTGACGTGGCCATACCAGACCACGACCACCGAGCCTCTCGGCGAACCGGATGGGAGCTAGATCATGAATATCAAGAAGAGACTCCTCGCCCTGCTAGTGGCGATCCCGTTCTTGGCGATCATGATCACCGGGATGACGGCGCCGGCAGCCTCGGCAGGCGACAACGCCTACACCGGCACGAAGTTCCTCTCGGTCGACTACGACATGATCAAGATGTGCCACAACTGGGCGACGAACACCTGTTCGAGCACCTCGGGCAACAAGAAGTTCATCTGGAAGAACAGCAGCTACTACCGTTGCACCAGCACCAACCTCAATGCGTGCGGGTCCAACGCCTTCAACTGGAACGACAGCGACGGGTTCTACCTGCCTTCCGGCTGGAAGGCTGCGACCAACGTCATGGGCATTCCGACAGGCTGGGTGCATTACGGCCTGTGGGATGGCTACTGGAACAAGGTTGGCGACTGCGGGTGCTGGAAGTACATCAAGAGGTACCCGAAGTAGGTGAATAAGCGCCTCTGGCTCGTAGGGGTGGCGGCGGTCCTGTTGTCCGCCGTCACCGCCGTGCTCATCTACGTGAACGCATCCAAAGACGACGGTAAGTGGCGGCCCGATCAGGAGAACTGGCCGCCCGCGCAAATTTGGGGACAAGGTGAGGAAGGCAAGGATCTGCCTGCCGACTTCACCCCACCGAGGCCGCAGATCGAGGTGCTGTGGTCCGCCTATCGACCCGGGTTCAAGAAAGAGATCGACCGGGCGGGAGACGCTGGGGACTGTGCGGCTCTCAACAGATACTTCGATGACGCCGCCGCTACCGACACTCAGGACCGGCTAGCTCTAACCTACATCGACCGGTGGGGAATGCACTTGGAATGCCGCGAGTTCCTCGGGGACAGCGGTGACCCGTCCAAGCCCGTAGCTCCCGACGCCTACATGATCTGCGAACCGGAGGGCAAGAAGGCCCAGACCCCAGGTGGGACCAAAGTGGTCTGCAAGAAAGGCGCTGACGGCTCGCTCCGCTGGCAGAAGAGGTGACGCAGATCACTTGCCGCCTCAGCGTTACCACAGGTAACGTGCTGTAACGGAAATGCGCACGGGGGAGCCGGCACTGTCGGCTGCATGGGGCGCCGCCTGTTGGGGGCGAGCTCGGGGGATGATTGGTGGGTCCGGCGATGTCAGGCCATGGCGCCGGACCCTTCCAATCCTCGGTAGCTCAGCCGGCAGAGCGTCGGATTGTTAATCCGCAGGTCGCTGGTTCGAATCCAGCCCGGGGAGCCGTAACCTGATCAGCATGGCAACCTTCAACCCGCTCAAGTCGGCAGACAACGAGCCGGCGGAAGGCACCGAGTACGGCGGTCGGCCCGGATTCATCCAGCCCAAGTCTCTCGGCCACAACATCGACGCTCCTGATCATGTCGCCGAGAAGGTGGCGATCATCCACTTCGAGGCCTTCCATTCGGCCCAGGTGATGGAAGACCTGCCCCCGACTGACGAGCACTACGATGCCGTCCTGGAGCTCCAGACGTTGAGAGCCGCGCGACTCGGCGAGTACACGATCGAAGATGCGCTCTAGCTAGGTAAGCTCACCCGCGAGGCCATGATGGGGGAAAGGTCTCACGCATGCCCACGGTCAAGATGATCAACCCGGTGACCTTTGACGAGATCACCGTTGACGGCGGACAAGCCGATTACTGGGCCAACAAAGGCTGGGTCCAGATCCTCAACACTCCGGACGGGGTCTTCTGGGGTACCCCAGGGGCCAATCCGGTGGTCGCCCGCCCCTTGATCGAAAAGCTGCAGTCCGCCACCGAGTACGCGGCTGTGGCCGTGTTTGGCGACAACTCGGCGAACGCCAACACCGAGTGGTTCTTCCAGCTGATGCAGTGGCTGACGCTGAAATTCCCGGCCTACTCGGTCACCCATCTCAGCTGGAACGACACCCTGCAGTTCTGGGACAACCTCAGCCAGGCCGCTGGGATCAACTACCAGATGCAAACCGGTACCGCCGGCGACGCGTACGTCGATTTCACCGGCGCCGGCACTCTGACCACCCCCAACGTTGCCGCACTGCAACTCACCGGCAGCCTGGACATCCGGGTCAAGGCCCGCGCCAACGACTGGACGCCGGCAGCCAACATGGTGCTCACCTCCAAGTACGGTGCCGCCGGCCAGCGCAGCTGGCGCTTCTACCTCTCCACAGCTGGCAATCTGATCCTGGAAGTCAGCACCGACGGCACCGCGACAGCGGCAGCCACCTCCTCGGTAACCACCGGCCTCACAGACGGTACGGACAGCTGGGTCCGGGCCACTCTCGCGGCCTCCTCCGGAGCGGTGAACTTCTACCTCTCCACCGACGGTGTCACCTGGACACCACTCGGCACCCAGCAGACCATCGCCGGCTCCCCGCTGACGCTGTTCAACTCCACCCAGGCCCCCGAGGTCGGCGGGCGCGGTGGTGGCACCGAGCCGTGGTCCGGCCGGATCTACTACGTCGAATGGCGCTCCGGGCTGGACACCGCAGGCGAGCCCCGGCTGATCTTGGACCTGGACACCGCGATCGGTTCGGCAGCCGACATGTCCGGCGGCACCAACACGTTCAACGACTACGCAGGGCGAGTGTGGACGATCTCCACCTCGGCCCTGGTCTTCGGCGGAGCCCCCGGCATCGTGCTGTTCAACGGGTCCGGGCCGGCCACCGCGATCACCTACTCCAACGACGGCACCCGAGGCCCGAAGCAGCGCGCGATCATCGCCCCCGACATCGCCATGATCAACTACGGGCTGAGCGACGGTGGGCAGACCTACCGCACCGCGTACAAGCAGCTGGCCGACGCGTTCATCGCAGCCTGGGCCGACGTCGGCGTGGTGGCTGTGGTGCAGCCCCCGAAGGTGGCGCCGGCAACCTCTGTTCAGATCAAGCAGCACGCTGTCAGAAACCGTCAGATCGTCTCGCTCGCGCAGTCCCAGCGCTACGGTGTCATCGATGCTTTCTTGAGCTTCACCAAGGACCCGCGCGGCGCTGTCGCGTTGATGGACGGTACCGGGGTGATGCCCAACACTGACGGCTGGGCAGCCTGGCTGGATGCCGGGAAGCGTTTCTTCATCGACGTGATGGCCTCGGACTCGATCTCTGAGCCGGCGATTAACGGCTTTCAGCCTTTCGTCTCGGTCAAGGTTGACAGGATCCTCGGTAGCGGCAACTGGAACAAGCCGGTCGGCGCCCGCGCCCACTATGTGGCCATCTTGGGCCCAGGCGCCGGCGGCGGCTCTGGCCGGCGAGGGGCAGCTGGCACCCAGTGTGGCGGTGGCGGTGGCGGTGGCGCCGGCGCCAAGGCCGTCTCCTGGTTCGCCTCCTCGAGCCTCACCGATGTGGTTGCTGTCAGCATCGGTACCGGTGGCGCCGGCGGTGCTGCGGTCACAGTCGACGACACCGACGGCAACGCGGGATCCGCCGGATCCCAGTCGAGCGTCTTCGGGTCTTACCTGCTGGCAGCCAGGGGCCAGTCCGGCGGCGGAGGCGGCACAGCAGCTGCAGGCGGTGCTGCCGGGACCTCAGCCGGCTCTGTGGGTTCTGGCGGTGCTGGTGGTGCTTCAGGAGCTGGCGCTGCTGCCTCCTCGGCAGTGGCCGGGGCTGGCAACGGTGGCGGCGGTGGAGCCGGTATCACCTCCGGTGGCACGGCGAACACCGGTGGAGTGGCTTTCCCGCCGTGGGATGCCAACCAGACCTCGACCAGCGGCGGCGCAATCAACGGCTCCGGATCTGACGGTGTCGACCGGATCATCGGCGAGGCCCTCGGCGGTTACGGCGGAGGCGGTGGCGGATCTTCTGTCACCGGTCCTGGCGGAGCTGGTGGCAAGGGCGGCAAATACGGCGCAGCTGGTGGCGGCGGCGGAGCGTCTCGCAACGGCAACAACTCCGGTAAAGGCGGCGACGGTGCCGACGGCATCTGCGTCGTGGTATCGGTCTTCTAGGGGGAGAGCATGAACGGCAACGCTGTAATCGGGACCGTCATCGGAGTTCTGGTGATCATCATCTTGGTCTTAGTGGTCTTGCGCCTGACATGAGCGACGCGGCGGAGGCCGCAGTAGCGATCCTGATCGTCGTGATCATCGTGCTGATCTACACGCATTGGGGTTCTTGACGAGGTTCGGTCGAGACCCTCATACTGGCCCGTAATTAGTAATTGCTCGACCAACGTAAGCGGCCTCGGAGTGAGGGACATCAGGCTAGCCTTCCCCTGCGAGCGAGTGCCGACCATCCTCCGAGGCCGAGACGACCCTACCGGAAAGACTGACCTTGCCTGAGACACCACGCATCACCAAAAAGATGGCCGAAGATGCCGAGCAATGGGCCAACGGAACACCCGACTTCGAGGTCGGCGGGCTCTTCTTCTTCCCCGCCTCGGACGAGTGGGCCAATGAGCCCAAGTTCCTGCCGCTGACGAACCGGCACTTCGACCCCAAGAAGAACTTCGAGCTCACCTATGACGACCTGGCCGTAGCCATCAACGGCGCCTATACGCCGCAGCGATCCGCCGGCGGCAGCTTCGCGATCTTCCACAGCCACCCCTTTAGCTCCGGGACGCCCAGTCACAATGACGAGATGGGGATCAAGTTCATCGCCCAGGAAATGGCCGGCCACCCGTGGTGGGAGCCCACCGAGCGGCACATGATTTTCAGCCTCTGGGACCAGTCCTGGTGGTGGTACGACCTGCGGGCTTTTGGCCGTGTCGGCTGGCAGTGGCCCGATTCTTGATTACGATTCGAGCCGTGAAACTTCCCCTCAAGATCACCATGATGATCGTCTCAGCCCTGACCGTCACAGCCTTAGGAGCCCAAGCAGCAATGGCAGATCTCGCCGACCTCGTCCTGGTAGCGCATCGCGGACTTTCCGACGCAGCGCAGAACAAGTACGGCATTCCCGAGCATTCGGCCAAGGCCTACAACTGGGCGCTCGGGCAGGGTGCTGAGGTGCTCGACTTCGACGTCCAGTACACCCGGGACGAGAAGCTGGTGATCATGCACAACACCTCGCTGAACGAGACGACTAACGTCTCCGACAGCAAGGCCCAATACGTCAAGAACTGGGACCTGGACGACATCAAGAAGCTGTGGCTCGAGCTGCCCCGCGACCTCGACGGCAACGGCAATGATGACAACACCGACCAGCACCCGCTGTCGCTGAGCCAGGGCCTCAACCTGGTGCAGCCGAGAACCTTCGACGGCCGTCCGGTGATGATCACCCTGGAGACCAAGGGCAGCTGGAGCCTGGACCGGATGAAGCGGCTGTACACCGTGATCAACGGCCGGGGCATGAGGGACCGGGTGATCCTGCACTCGTTCAACCTGGACCACGTCAAGTGGGCCAAGACTGCCGGATTCCCATTGCGCGGCTATGTGGTCGATAGTGACGCCTCGGTGGCGCTGCCTTCGCCGGCGACGGTTAAGACCTACGCCACCTACGTGTTCGTGCCGCTCGCCAAGCTCACCGCAGCCAAGGCCGATGAGTACCGGGCAGCCGGGATTAAGGTCGCGGTCTGGACCCTGGACAACACCGGCGAGTACGACCAGGCGGTCCAGAAGAGCGCAGACATCTGGATCTGCAACGACATCGCCGAAGCCCAGGAGTACCTGGAGCAGGTTGCATGAACGATGAGCGACGCCTACGGGTCACCTTCGAGTACAAAAAGCCTCCCGAGTGGGGTGAGGGCTGGAACAAGACCAGTCGCGAGGGAGGCGAGGACATCATCGACCAGTACAACAAGCTGCGAGAGTGGGAGCGCACCGGTGAGGAGCCGATCCGCAATGTCGTGCTCGAGGAGCTGAGTGTGACCGCCCAAGTGATCAGCGAGTGAGCGCCGAAGAGGGACACCAGACCTTCACCACTGCCGATGGCCGGGAGATCCGCCGGCCGCGCCGCAAGAAGAACAACAGGCTCACCGACCGCTACCAGAAGCTCGTCGATGGCGAGATCGACGTCGAGGACCTGGACGAGGAGGAGCTGTTCAAGGGCATGCTCCGGGACAGCCAGGGCCACATTCGAGGGCATCACCCGGCAGCGATCCCGTGGGTGATGCACGACGCGTACGTCAGGCACGTCAGCCGGCACCTCGAGGCCACCCTGGTCCAGTCGATGCCAGACATTCTCGAGTCCTTGATCGACATCGCCACCGGCGGCGGAGACTACGACGCCGGGATCACCATGGACGTCCGCGCGCGGGCAGCGATGTACCTGACCGACCGCATCATGGGACGGCCAACCGAGCGCAAAGAGCTGGACGTCAAGGTTCATGCGCGTTGGGAGCAGGCTTTCGATGGCGGTTCTCTTGTGGTTGACATCCCTGATCCGGATATCATCGATGCGGAGCTGGTCGAGAGTCCCGCAGAACTCGAGCCAGCGCTCCCACAGGGCGAAGTTCTGGTCGAGCGCACGCCTGCAAGTGGTCGAGCCACGGACGGGGCTGGGAGCCCCCAAGAAGATCGCCCTCGGTCCCGTCCGCAGACCGGTGTCAAGCTCAGGTAGTGAAAGTTCATCTGATAACTGGTGACAGAAGTTCGGCCTAGGTCTAGTCTTCAAACGTCAGCCGGTCGCGACCATCCCCCGATCGCGGAGACCGACATCTCACGAGAGCCTCGCCTAGACACCTAACCCCCGATGGGTCGGCGAGGCTCTCCCAGTTCTCGGACCTGCTGTGCTTAGCTGCTGAAGAATCGGCACTTCGGGGGAGGCATGGCGACCGGCGATCAGGTCTGGCACCGATGGACCGGTCCCGGGTATTCCGTCCGGGTCAACCGCAAAACCGATGACGCCATCCGCGAGGCCTATCGGCTTTTCCACCAGGTTTACCCCGACGTCCCCTCTCCCGGACTCAGCCAAGGCGGCATGTTCGGGCTCGGCGAAGGGGCCGACGCCTCAGCTGGTACTCACAACGGCGGTGGGGTCGCGGACTTCATCGTCAAAGGCATGTCGCGGCTGCAGATCCTGTACTTCGTCACCTGCCTCAGATGGGTCGGTTTCGCCGCCTGGTTCCGGCCGTTCGTCAAGGACCTGTGGCCGGATCACATCCACGCCGTACGCATCGGTGATACCTCCCTCGCCAAGGGCGCCTACGACCAGACGGTGGACTTCAAGAACGGCCTCACCGGGCTCGCCAGCGACCGCAAGGACACCCTGCATCAGTGGGTGGGCTGGACGACCTGGGAGCAGTACTCAAAGGGAACGGAGTTTTTCGAGATGACCGCCAAGCACTACTTCACCCGCAAGGAAACGATCATCAACGTCGGGGTCGAGACCTTGCTGCCGATCGCTGACAACGGCAACGTCTCGCTGCTCTCCGGACCGCTCCCCGACTTCTACGCCGGTGTCAACATCCGCATCGCTAACCTGCCGTCTGGCGAGGTGCTGCGGCTCTACCTGTCGCACTGGGACTACAAGGCCGGCGTGCCCAGCGAGATGGTGGCCAAGGGCCTGCAGGTGGAGATCCCCGGCAGCGGCGGCAGCACATACTTCGCCACCGCCTTCGATGGCGAGATCGAGAAGTCGGCCAGGTCCGGCTGGCAACGCCGCATCCGGCTACTTGCCGAGACCGACTCACGGGGTGTCGTGTTGCCTGACGCCCAGGGAATCGAGAACATCAGCCCGGTAACAGTCACCAGGCTGGCCGTCACAACCCGAAAGTAGAGACATGATCCTCACGATCATCACCGCGCTCGCTGTCAAGGTCAGCACACTGGCCCTGATCGTCCTCGCGATCATCATCGATCCGGCGCTGGCTGCCAAGATCAGCGCGCTGGCCTTGATCGTCGGCACGCTCGGCAGTACCGCGCAGGCCCTGCTGCAGAAGCCCTGGTGGAGCCCCAAGGTCAAGTGGGCGCTCAGCTGGGTCTGGGCCATCGTGGGCGGCGCGGCCAGCTACATCACCATCAACGGTCTGCCGACTGATCTCATGGATCTGGCAACCGTCTTCGCCTTCGTAGTCGGTGCGTACGGCTCCATCCGGCTCGCCTACGAGGCCCTCAAGCGACCCGTCCTCGACAAGATCGAGAAGGATGCCGGCGTGGGTGCCGGCGAGACTCCGCCAGGCCAGCAGGATCCCGCCGATCTGGACGACGAGGACGGGCACCTTTCAGCAGTACCGAACCCTTATGAGGGCCGGTGACCGTCACCGCATCGCAGGTCAAGAGGGTCCAAGAAGCTGGATTCCAGAACGTTTCCGCCATGGCGGCGGCGTGCGACGAGACCAAGTGCCCGTTCTACCTGGCAGTGGCCATGTTCGACAAAGAGTCGAATGGGGCAAACATCTACGGCCACGACAAGGGTGGCGCGATGAACTACCCCGGTGAGAGCGTCCAAGTTACCCGGGACAGCTACGCAGTCTTCCGATGGCTGGTCGACAAAGGGATCCCGGTCCAGCAGCCCGACGGTTCACTCAAGATCGTCAAATACGGCCCTAACGGCATCGGCCCGGGACAGATTACCCATCCGGACCTGGTCGCGCGGATCAAGTCCCAGGGGCTCGACATCGTGAACCCGGCGGACAACATCCTCTTCAGCACCAAGCTGCTCTACGGCTATTACCGGTATGGCCGCGACGAGAAGAAGCTGGGAGTTAGGGACTCGATCAAGTACGCCGGCACCCGATACAACGGTAATCCTGACTATGGCGTCGATCTGCTCGAGCAGGCGCTGAAGTGGAAGGAACGTGTCGGCGACGCCGACTACACCTGATCACTATTAGGCTCTCCCCCGAGGCCACAACTGAACAAACGGGGGAGTACCTGTGGCCGACTTCGTCTTCAACATCGCCAAGGGCCGTGCGGCCGAGCTGATGAACAACGTGGACGTAGGTTCACCGGCGAACAGCCGGCTGATTTTGATCCCGTTCAGCTCCACCGACACCGATGACGCGGTAGGCGACTGTGACACCGTGGCAGCCGTCGAGGCGCTGTCCAGCACTGCAGAGGTATCGGCGAACGGTTGGAACCGCAAGACGCTCGCGGCAGCTGACGTAACGGTCACCATCGACGACACGAACAACCGGGTCGACGTCGACATCGTCAATGATCAGAACTGGACGCCGACCGCGACCGCTGTGACCGACCTGCTGCTGGCGTACGACAACGACAACACCGCCGGCACCGATGCGAACCTGATCCCGCTGCTCTGGTTCGACTTCGCGATCACCCCGGACGGTTCGCAGGTCGTAGCCCAGTTCAACGCCGCCGGCGTCTTCCGGGCCAGCTAGCCCCTGCCCCTACTGAAAGGGGCTGAGCCGTGACACTGCTAGCGGAATACGGCTTCAAGGAGGGCGTCGGGCTTCACGCCTAC
>Ga0065705_10001789_pt1 | contig 70144 bp, 67 predicted proteins | sample SwibulcommuniRL2_FD_59092 | JGI IMG/M metagenome (GOLD analysis project Ga0065705, IMG submission 59092) | Bulk soil microbial communities from switchgrass field near Rose Lake, East Lansing, Michigan, USA - RL2 Bulk Soil v2 (version 2) | ecosystem: Environmental > Terrestrial > Soil >...
GCGAATTGGCAGGCGCCGCGGCGTGTGCACGCCGAATCAGAAGTGGTGTCAGCGGAGGAAGACTTTGTCGAAACCGAAACCGGTGGAGAGTTAAAGCGAACAGAAACGTCCAACCGCGCAGAGGGGAGTCAGGATAAAGAATTTTGGGAGACGGAAGGCGAGGCAGAAGGAAGTGAATCCGAGGCTGAACAGGAAGAAGAGAAGGGCGAGATAGAGGAAGCTGAGAAAGAAGAACCGGAGCAGGAAGAACGCGAAGATGAGGAGCCTGGAGACGAGCAACATGAGCTGGAAGACGAACCTGAAGAGGAACAATCGGAAGAAGTTGAAGACAATGTAGAGGAAAGCGAAATCGAGCAGGAAGAGTTGGAAACAAAAGAAGAGCAAGGCGAAGAAGAATTAAGCGAAGAAAAAGAGGAACCAGAGCAACACGCAGCAGAAGGTGAAGAATCTGAGAAGCCTGAAATGGAAACGAGTGCGGAGTCTGTCGAAACTGAAAGCGCTGAACCAATTGAAGAAGCGGATCACATGGCAACAGAAGCCGCAGAAGCCGCTGCGCATATGGAGCATGCAGAGGTTGAAACTGAGTTTGCGGAGGAAGAACCAAACGAGGAAGAACCTCCAATGGAAGCAGCAGAATAAACAAAGTGCGGATGGAAAATTTCCATCCGCACTTTGTTTGTTCCATGTCATTGCGAGGAGCGTACTTCAGCGACGAAGCAATCTCATCATTTCACAGCATACACTACATATCCACGCGGTGGCGCATAGAACTGTGCTCGTCCATCAATGTCAGTGAACTGGCTGATCGGGCGCGCCAAGTCGATTTTGCTCCACCAGGCAACAGGTTGGAAGGAAGCGTTTCCCCAATTGGTAGTGACCAGTCTTCCATTCCATTCGTCGCCGCGATTGTTGAGCACGTAGATGAGGCCCGGGTCCTCCCCAAAGCCTGAGCGTTGCATGATGTAAAGATTATCATCCACATACAGGATATTCGTCGCGCCGGCCGCATATTTTTCATGAGCGCTGACCAGCGCCGCGATGCCATTCGGCGAGCCCTCCAGCGCAAGGTTGTAGTTGAAATAATCATGCCAGAATACACACGGATAACCTTCATGGGTGAGAATGTAACTATACGCAAGTAATTTGTCGTTGACGATGGGACGTCCCTCATCACGCAGGTCATGGTTCTCAACGAAGGTCATAGTGGTCTGCGGTTGCTGCTGCAGCACGGTTTCCCACGTAGTGAGACTGTTCAGGCTGAAACCGTATTGATCGCATAACGCCTTGAGCATTTCGCGCAGCGGAAAATCGAACGCATCCACCGGATTCGAATTGGAGAAGTTTGCAAGGTCCACCCAGTTCTCGATGGCACGCGCATTATCCCAAAACTCGGCAACCCCATAAGGCACAAATGGTTTGTCATCGCGCATGTAACGATACTCCTGGAACGCGGCGATGGTGTTTGATCCATAACCCTTGACAAAGTCATAACGAAAACCGTCGAAGCCGATCTCTTCGATGAGCCAGCGCGCCAGCTTTAGCAGTTCCGTATACACATAGGGATTGCGATGCGACAGATCAGGCATATCGCCGAAGGTCATCTCATCCCAGCTCTCATACAGACATGGATGAAAACATTCCCAGTTGCGCGGGAACTTCCCGCTTTGGGGATTGAACCGAGTCCAACGCAGTTGATTTGTAAGAGGATTGATCTCCTGTTCGTCCGCGCCATTGTTGTGATTCATGACGATATCGGCGATCAGACTCAGCCTATGGCTGTGTGCTGTGTTGATGAGACTCAGCAACTCTGCCTTCGTCCCAAACCAGGTTGGAACACTACCCTTCTGATCGTAGTCACCAAGGTCATAATAATCATAGGGATCATACCCCATGGAAGGTCCGCCCAGATTCGCGCCCTTATGAACGGGAGGCAGCCAGAGCGACGTAAATCCCACCCTGGCTAATGAGGGGACTTGCTCACGGACATAGTTCCACCACTGGAATTGTTTGTTGTCTTCACGAGGACAATCCCAAAAGAAGGCTTGCAACATGACGCCCATAATGAATACTCCTATGATAAGTTGGAGGGATTTTACCGCGAGATATGCAGATAGTATGACATGCTTAATTTAATGGGTCTGCTCTAAAGATTTGAAGAATACGCCTAATTCGTGCATGGAATGGATAGTGATGTGCAACTTATTTTTGCGGGTCTCACCTGATTTCTGGTTAAACCATACAGCAAACATCCCCAATGTATTTGGGATTTGAACATCTTTCTCAAAACCATCACCCACCATTAGTGTGTCAGATGCAGAGATGCCAAGGTCATTCAAAATGTGGCGGTAAAAATCTTCGCCTTTTGGCAGGTTCGTATTCTTGAAGCAGTAGATATGGGCGAAGTATGAATCAAGCTCACCGCGTATTAATGCGCCGCGGATCTGATTCTCGTCTGAAATGGCTGCGCTGGTCGCCAGGACGATCCGTCGCCCTCTGGAATGCAGATAGGCCAGCACATCCGCAATGCCCTCAACGACTTCAACTTTCTCCCACTCGACCATCGGTATGGTTATTTCTGGGTGATCATACATAACGGTATCACCCCAATCAAAAAGTACAGTTGGGTAACGGAGTTGTGTTTCTGACATTTTTTGATGCTCCCATGCATTCTTGAGTAAAACTCCAGAAAAAGATCAAAAGTGTGTATTACCCCATAGCTTACATACAAGCTCATCATGGAGCAGTTCAGCAATGATGCATTGCGTATGACCGATTCCATGCGATCTCACGAAGTGATGATCAATATTCGTTAATATTTCTGGAAGCATCAATTGAAGCAAGCCGCCATGACTCACAAGTAAAATATGATTTTGTGAATTCAAATAGTTGCGGGTAAAACGTTCAATAAAAGGCATAAACCGTTTCTTAATGTCCAGAAAATTTTCGCCACCCTCCGGTTTACGCAAATAATTATGATTGACAGTCCAATCTTCAGCAATTTCGCCGTGCAGCTTCCAGCTGACTTCATCAGATTTTTCTTCGAGAATGCCGCAATCGTATTCACGTAAAGCTTCTGTGACTTGATAGGATAAATGGAACGCTTGAGACAATATTTCCGCAGTTTCTGTGGCACGAAGGACCGGGCTTGAGTAGATGACCGTAATAGGAATATCTTTTAAGTTCTGCGCCAACGCATTTGCCTGTCCTCTGCCGTGTAGGGTTAACTCAAATCGACTCTTACGGTTCGAGATCACACGCTGAATATTCGCTTCGCTTTCTCCATGCCGTACGAAATAAAGCTTCATTAGGAGGATAGATCACTATTTCAGAATTGCATTGAGATAATCTAAAAACGGTTTCATCGCTGTGAATGTCTCGATGACATGCTTACTGAACCTGGGCGACAACACCATTTCATCAGACAAATGGTGGACGACCACCACTTGTTTGAAGCGCAGCAATTCAATTTCCGGGTGATCGCGTGTGTACCCTTGTGGCACAGTTTTTACTTTTTCGCCTTCCAGCATCCCAAAATATTTCTTGAACTCTTTGTCGTTGATAATAGCCTTGAACGGAGCGGCATCCTGATCAATAGCCATACGGAACCTGGCAAGCTGTTCCGGGGTCGACATATACAACCCTCCAGCGACTAAAGTTTCATCATGGGGCTGCATGTGAAGATGATAACCCAGGCTGGTTGACTTTTTCCCACCGGGTGCAAGGGTGGCGCCCATGTTTGTTTTGTAGGGAGACTTGTCTTTCGAGAAGCGGGTATCGCGATAAATCCGCATGACGCAGTCTTTGGCGGTTACACCTCCCAGATCCTCAACTCTGCTATACGCGCTGATCAACTGATCGACAAAATTCTCAAAGTGTGTTCTGGCGGTGTCATAAGTTGAGCGGTGTTCCTCGAACCAAACTTTATTGTTATGTCTTTTAAGATCGCTGAGGAAATCAAGCACTGGTTTTAAATCTAAATCATTCATCTTTGCTCGCTTTCTTTTTCAAGTACAGACGTGATAAGCTCGATTTCAGATTCTGAATCAAAGCCTCATTTGTTTTCTATCGACATATTTTCGGTTCTCAGTTTTTGATAGGCAGTAATCGCCAGGCACGCGGGGCAAGCCGCTTCCGTCCAGGAGTGGACTACATCCACCGCTGACTCGGCTGCACCCTTGCGGCGGCCTCTCATGAAAAGCCAGACGATTAACCCAAGGATTGCCAATCCCGCAACGACCGGAAGAATGGGCAGATGCAGGTTCTCCAATAGAGCGGTTGCCGAAGGCCCAATAATATAACCAAGCGCAATGTGCCAACCATAGAAGATGCTGCTGCCGCTGATCATAGCAGGTGCAAAAGCAGTGTATGTCAGACCTGCCAGCCCCGCGGCTGGAATGATGCCAGCCCGTGCGCCGGGAATATTCAAACCAAGGAACACCCCCAAGGCGCCGCGGCGTTGCAGGGCAGTCATGGCTTGATCGAGGCGCTCCTGTGTGAGACCAATAAACCTGCCTACCCGGTAGATGAATGCCCGACCCATCCCGCGCGCAAGGAAGAACTGGATCGATCCGCCGACAATCATCGCGGCTTCGATGGCGATCAGCAGTTCGAAAAGCGAGTAAACCCCTGTCGCCGCCTGAACACCTGCCGTGATCATAATCAGGTCGGATGGCACTGGCACAGGAATGCCAACTTCCTTCAGGACCATGATAACCAGGATCGCCAGCAGGCCATAGCGGAGCAGAAATTCATTCAGAAATGAAGCCAGATCTGTCATTGTGCAATTGCCTCCTTCAAGGCCACATACGACTGAACCAATGCCTCTTCTTCCTTTGCCAGCAATGGACTCTCTGCTGGCTTGCCCTCATTTACCCATAGATCAGAGTACAGCATTCCCAGCGCGCGTTCGCGCGCGGACTCTCTAATTTTTGGGGAATCTTCGCCATATGTTTCAACATATAGTTTCGTCAATGCGTCGACCAGTTCCTGGTTCTCTGCATTACCAAACAGTTTGCGGTGAACGATCCACCAGTTGACTTCAAGCTTGACCGCACGTTCCACATCGAAGTCTTCGTGATGAACATTTTTGATGAATTGATAAAAGCGCCTCACGTAGGACTCGGTCTTCGGCACATCGTTATTGGGGAAGGGAGCAAAGGCAATCTCGGCCCGGGCGATCAGATAGGCCCCATAGATGGCCTGCGGTAACGAAAGAGCAAAGGCTTCTCCGATCATGCCCACCGAAACACGCAGGAGTTTTAGCCAGGCCTTTTGATAGTAGGCGACGTAGTTCTCTTTCTCGTAGTGCGCCACTTTGTACGGATCAAAGTTCCGCATGGGATTATCGGGTTTCATGTTTGCCTCGATAACTCTAAAGATTGCTCAAGTAGACTGGAACATCGTTTTGTAAAATGATTGCAGGAATTTTACCGCGAGAAAGAAGAGGCAAATGTTTTTCTCAACCTATTTATATAAAATGTTGCGATGGTATCCGCCATCAGCTGGCGCGCTGTAAAACCCCGCGTGTTTCCCAATTTCTGCCTTTCGAAATATATAAAAGCGTTCCGTCTGGAAGCAGTTCCAGCGAATCAAAGTCCGCTTTTCCGCAGTCGCCTTGCAAATTTTGGGCTTCCAATTCGAGTGTTTCGCCACGTATCGCTACGAGTCTAAATGTCCCTGAACACGGGATTAAGGGAATATCGAATATCCCCAGCGTCGAGGCAATCTCAAATGGTTGGAGAATGGAGAGAGTAATCTTCATGTCCCAGCCATTGCTGTTGTGGGCTGTGCCCGTCCAAACGCCCAGGAGAGAATCTGGTTTCATGTCACACTCTATTTTAAACGATACACACGCGCTTCATAAGGACGGAGGGTAATTTGATGGATATCCTCATTGGAGTTCACTTCATAGTTACTGATCAATAACTCTGTACTCACAAAGGAAATATTTCCAGGCAGCTGAAATTCTGGATTGTTCCCGCTAAAGTTCAATATCACGAGCAGGCGTTCCTCTTCCAATGTTCTGGTAAAGGCATAGATTTCTTCATGAGAATCAAGCATCAAGTCATAGGTGCCGTATACAATGACAGGATTCTCCTTGCGCAATTGGATCAGTTTTTTGTAGTGATGAAAGACAGAGTTCGAGTCTGCAAGCGCTGCAGCGACATTGATCTCTTTATAGTTAGGATTTAGTTTTATCCATGGCGCACCTGATGTAAAACCTGCCTGTTCACTGCTGTCCCATTGCATGGGAGTGCGGGCATTATCGCGGCTTTTGGCATGGACAACCTTCAACGCTGCCTGTGGATCGACTCCTTTTTGTTCGACTGCTTCCTGATACATATTGCGAGTTGCAACATCCCGATATTCTTCAATAGACTCAAACGCAACGTTCGTCATGCCAATCTCATCCCCCTGGTACACATAAGGCGTACCCTGTAACATATGAATGAACGTGCCCAGCAGTTTGGCGGATTCCACCCTGAACTGAGTATCGTCTCCGAGACGGGAGACAGAGCGAGGCTGGTCATGATTCGAAAGAAAAATACTGTTCCAGGCGCGGTTCTCCAGATCCTTTTGCCAGCGGGTCATCACCTCCTTCAAATCCAGAAGCTTCATTTTTTTTATCGTTCCGCCTGAATCGGCTCCTGTTTCCGCATCCAAATCAACGTGTTCAAATTGGAACAGCATCGTCAACGCGCCTGTCTCCTCATTGACAATTTTGATCGCATCCTGGGTCGTGACAAAAGGTGTTTCCCCCACCGTAAGAATATCGTATCGGGAAAGCACCTTTTGTTTCATCTCCGTCAGGAATTCCATCAAACGCGGCCCATTCATGAAATACTGACCACCGAACTGATAGCGGTCAGCCGTTACCACCGGTGCATCTGGCAGGCCCGGCACCTTGGAGATCATATTGATGACATCCATCCGAAAGCCATCAATGCCCTTTTGCAGCCACCAATCCATCATCTTAAATACTTCATCACGGACCTTCGGATTTTCCCAGTTCAGGTCAGGCTGTTTTTTTGTAAAGAGGTGCAGGTAATATTCCCCAGTCCGTTCATCATATTGCCAGGCGGATCCGCCAAAGAAGGAACGCCAATTGTTAGGTTCATCTCCGTTTTTACCGGGGCGCCAGATGTAAAAATCTCGGTAGGGACTATCTTTTGATTTGCGGGATTCTTGAAACCAGAGATGCTCATCGGAGGTATGGTTCACGACCAGGTCCATGACCAGTTTGATGTCGCGCTTGTGCATTTCAGTAAGTAACTCGTCCCAGTCTGCCAGCGTGCCGAACTCATCCATGATATCCTGATAATCACTGACGTCATAACCGTTATCATCATTGGGTGATTTGTAAACGGGACAAAGCCAGACGACATTGATTCCCAGTTCTTTTAGATAATCGAGCTTTTGAGTAATTCCGCGCAGATCGCCAATCCCATCTCCATTGCGATCATAAAAACTGCGGGGATAGATCTGATAAACAACGCATTCTTTCCACCAGGCTCTATTCATGGACTATATCTCCTCAACAAACGTTTGTCACATCTTTTTCATTATCTTAATTTACTAGATGTCGCATCAATCGCACTCTTCACCCGCGCTTCCACGAATATGCCAGCTCCAAATTCCTTTTCATCGAAAACTTTTAACTCGGCGGTGACGAATCTGTAGAACTGGTAATCCAGACCCAATGTGTTTGAGGCAAGGTTGGCCTTCCAGGTGGCGTACTCTGTGTAGCGTTTGCTGTATAGTTTATCAGCCTTGCTCGCCTCCCGTCCGGTTGCTTGTTTACACATTCCGAAAAGTTGAAGTCCGCGGTCGGGGCTACCCCACGTCTGGTTGGCAGAGAAGATCGCTAGAGCCATAGACGGATTACTCAATATATTCTGGCAGTGGAGTGCATTTGGGTGTGAGAAGAAATAGACTTTTAGATCAGGAGTATAAGAGAAGTATGCTGTATTGATGTGGGCGCGACCCTCCGCGGTAATGGATGCCATGGAACACAGCACATTCTCGGCCAGCAATTGGTAGACGCTTCGTTGCACTCGCCTGTCTGTGATTCCACTTGTCATGATTGGTACACCAGCGGGATCAACAATACGTACGATGCTGAGTATCGGCCCAGTCTTGGCATCATCAGGCATGATTTTCAATCCAGCGGCCTAAGGGGCGCGTCAGTCGAACACCATCTTTTGTACTTCTGCCCGCCGCTCCGCGATAATTCCCATCATCTCCTCCCACTTTTTCTGAAACCTCAAGAACGATTCGAACGGATCCGTTTTCGGTTTTGCCAGATAGTGAGCGTGATAAATATTGTTAAGCGACTCACGCGCATTCTCAGGCTCGTTCTTCGTCAGGTAATCACTTGCCAGAATCGTACAGGCATGGGTGACGCGCTCCAGAAAATCATCCTGAAAGAACGTGCCGGGATAAGGCAGATAGCGCTCACGCTGGACGGCATGATAACCTTCGCCGTCTTTACTATTCGCGATCTTGGCTTGCTGATAGCGAAAACGGTAAATGTCCTCCCGCAAGGGTTCCCACGTTGGATACGGTCGCGGCGGAGGATCGTGTTTGATGACCAGTTCCGTATCCAGGATGAAACGCTCGCCGAGAATATGCGCATTCATCACCCAATCCATGTCTTCGCCGCGTTGCAGGGGCGGGTCAAGCGGGACGCGGGTGAAGAAATCGCGATGCACAGCGATATTGCCCATGATGGCAAATGGGACTTCCTTCATGCCCGGCGATTCAACGATATATTTTCTGAACGCTTCGTTCATGACTTCAACAACATTCCAGTACACCGCATGAGGGGCTGTTGGAAGATCAAGATAGATTGCATCTTTGGTGGTGATGTAGGGGCCGCAATAGGCGCGGATGGGCTTCCCTTCGAAATCCGAGAGCATCTTCGATTTGATGCGCCCGATATACTCAGGCTCGATGAACAGACAATCGTCATCAATGGATACTGCTATATCCTTGTTCAAAATATGGGCAGCAACTAGGCAGGCATTCCGCAATGGTGAATAACCAGTGAGTGAAATCGTTTCGATCAGATCTTCTTTTCCCAACCCCCGGAGATAATTGTGAAGTCGTTCCAGATGAGAATAACTGAAGTAATTAAGCCTCACCCCAGCCTGACTGGCATATTTATGGAGCAGCTTCTTCGCCCGCTTCTCCACCGCTTTGGCCTTGGATGGATGGTTGGCTCCTGCTACGGCGATGATATCGAACTCCCGATCCTTCAAAACCTTCAGGCTCTCGAAGAGCGGTGGAATCGTTCCTTCCTCATCCAGCGGGGTAGGGTGATCGTAAAAATAATCACCTTCCTTGACGACTTTCTTCTTTTTTCTGCCCCAGAACATGGGGAATACGATGGAAAGATCCATGCCAGCCTCCTCTTGGTTGAATCAAAGCGCGTCACTGAGATATTGTTGCATGGAGCGTTGACATAAACTCGATTAATTCTTGATTGAATAAGGCCGGGTCGCTCATGTATGGTGCGTGAGTTCCATTCGGAATCAGGATCAATTTACCATTCTTGACTAACTTTACGAGCAACTCAGCATCACTAATAGGTATGAGCTTGTCATGTTCACCCCAAACGGCAAGCACAGGCACTGTAATATTATGAAGGCGATCTCGATAGGATGGAATGCTAACCGGGGCAACTGCAACGAATCCCGCGATGCGCTCCGGATGAGAGGTGATGAAGGGGAGCGCGTATCCGCCGCTCATAGAGGCCGCCAATAGGACGGGTGATTTGACATTCAATTGATCAAGGAGTTCTCCCAGCCAGGCTTCCGGTGAAGCAGATGCTGGTTGTGATTTGCCAAAACCCGGAAGATCAACAGCAAAAGCGTGATAGCCGGCTGAAGCAAGCGCTTCGAGCGTGCCGATCTGCTGCCAGGTCGCTGCTGAGAAACTTGCGCCATGCAGCAGCACAATCGCCTGATCCTTTTGTGAACCAGCAACAAGATAATGCACCTCTTTACCAGCTACTGTTGTGAACTGTGAGTTGATTTCCATTCGGTTAGAAAGTTGTAAGCAGTGTACAGCAAATCCTGAGGAAAATCAATTCACTTCCCCAACAACGAGCTTACTTGCTGCATAAGCGTCTGGCGCTCCCGATAAATCGTACCGCCTGAACCCACGAGCGGCGAAGGGATTGTTTCCCATACTGCATCTGGGCCATAGAGGTAATACATATCCCAGGAAACGCCCTCATAACCATCCACTCGTTTGGCGAACCAGCGGGCCACATCCAATTCACCATCCCAGAAATGTTTCACACGCAGGTCAGTCATGAGTGTCTCATCCCATTTTTCACTTGAAATACTGGGGAGCATTTGCAACCAGACCGCATAAACACTTAATTGTTCGGAAGGATACTCTTTTAATAATTGTGTTTGCACCCAACTGGCGCCAGCCTGACACACTTCTCAGGTAGGTACCATCAGCATGATGAGACGGGTCTTGCCCACATCACGATTGAATTGAGCACGCAATGTTTCAATGTTTTGAATGTCGGTGAGTGGTTTTTGAGCAGCCGCGAGTTGAGACTGTGGTTTAAAGTGGATAACCAGTAAGACACTGATCGAGAGTGCTGCAAACGCCACCAAATTACGCTTTGAAAATAATTGATTCACAAGGGATTCTTTGAGCAATACATATATTTCTAAATATGAGTCTCCACAAGAGACAAGTAAATTTTAGCACCAATCCCAACTATTAGACCTCATGCGACAGTCACAGAGAATACAGAGAAAATGAGTTTTTCTCAAAGATTTCAATGGGCTCCCCTGGTACCGTTGATGCCAGCTAAGGGTTAATTCGCAAAACTTTGTTAGGTCCCTGAATAGAGACCCAAACCGCATCTCCGGCAATTTCCACGTCAATGGGATGGCCTCCGAGAGGGATGGTCTCAACTGCTCGATTCGTCTGGGGATCGATGCGCACAAGTACCACATCCTCCGGCGCCGCATCTACTGGGCTGCGGTAGTCGCTGGTCACCCAGACGCTGCCAAGCCCAGCTGCCATATTGCCTGCATGATGGAAGCCAATCGGGATTGGTTCGCCAACAACCTGATTCGTTTGAGGATCAATGCGTGTCACGGAGTTGATATGCCAATTGGCAACCCATACAGTTCCTTCTCCGAAAGCAATCCGATGAGGTTCGGAGGGAACGGTTATATCCGCAATGACTTGACCAGTAGTGGCATCAATCCGCGTGACGGTATGGGCATCATGGTTCGCCACCCATACAGATCCCTCACCTATAGCCAGACTCAATGGCGCGCGTCCAGTTTGGATAGGATTGCCGATGAATTGATTCGTCTTTGGGTCAATGCGAATAACGGTATCCCCGCTTTGCCCAAAATTAACTACCCAGACCGCTTCGGGAGCGAATGCCACACTCATCGGAGCGCGAGGGACCTTGACCGTTGCTAAAACCTCACTCGTCTCCGGATCGATACGTGATACCGCATCCGTATCACTTGAGGCTCCGAGATCCCCTGAGCCAACTGTTGTAGCCCATAATGCACCATCACCAAAGGCAATATCTTCGGCTTGAATGCCAGCCTGAATAGGCTCTCCGACGATCTGGTTTGTTTTCGGATCGATCCTCACGATGGAGCTACCGGAGATAACCCAAAGAAATCCAGCTCCCACTGTCATATTCCATGGATTGCTAACATCAATCGTTGCGGCAATGCGATTCTGATTCGAGGTCGCTGGCGCGGATGGAGCGTTTGACGTAATTGTTGGGGAATTGTCTAAGGGCGCAGTCGGTATGGACGTTGCTGGTTGGCACGCGCTCAACAGGATTGTGCTTAAGAGTACTGTGAGAGTGAGAGATAAGAATCGGAAATACATAGGTATCCTCCGTGACAATAGGTATAGCTATTCAATTCGTGCAGTGAAAATACAATGTATTTCGCAAGCGATGTCGCCCCACAGTGTATGAATAAGATTTTGCATCAATCCCTCTTGTGACCGCGCTTCAGGAATTTCTTGCGAGAGGTCAATTATTCGTTTTCAGCAAACTTGTTCCTATAATGATACACCGTTCAATGCGTTTATGTTCCATTCCCGTTTAGACACTGTAGCGCTTGGCAAGCTTTCCGCTTCTAGTAAGTTCGAAGAACCGTTTCTCATCTTCCTGAATTTGTGTCAACAAACTTAGGTCTTCCAATGGTGGAACACAGATCACTTCCCCCAACTTAAGTCCAACCAACGAAGCCTGGACAACATCTTTGGGATTCATCACAATCGCAGCGGGATAGCGATTCGGATCTATCCCTACGTGCTCATGAAATTCTGTTTCGACCACACCTGGGCACAAAGCCTGCACTTGCACCCCTGTTCCTTCCAACTCGCTTTGAAGTAATTGCGAAAACGAGTTGATGAAAGCATTTGCTCCTACATATGTGGCGCGCTTGGGCAACCGAGTCGACCCCATAGAGCCGCTAAACGCCAGCCTTGAAGAAACGTTGATGATGGCACCGCGTCCGCGCGCGAGCATGCCTGGGAGCGCGGCGCGCGTGAGACGTGTCACTGCTAATACCTTCAGGTTGATCAGGTCTGTTGCCTTCTCCAGATCAAGCTCGACGAATGGCATATACCCACCAAAGCCCGCGTTGTTGACGAGCAATTCCAACATATTATCTTCTGTGATCCGCTTTTCAACGGACATCAAATCCTCAAGCTTGCTTAAGTCAGCGGCTATCACTTCAACATTCACTTGATAGCTTGTCTGTAATTGCTGCGCAAGGGCTTCCAATCGATCGCGACGACGAGCGGCGATAATAAGATCATAACCGTCACGTGCGAGTTGTTCTGCAAACGCGGCGCCAAGTCCCGAGGATGCACCTGTTACTAGCGCCTGAGGGCGGATTAGGTTATTTGGCGACATAAATTATTCTCCTTCTTTCAAATCTATCAAGTCAATTGCTACCGGCAATGCTGTACGCGCCCATTCGCTGAGTGAGCTATCTGCCTCACGTTCTTTATATTTATCTGCAAGCATGTTACGCGCCGTTATCTCTTCCTGCTCATTTTTCACGATGCGCGCTATTCCTGTGAAATTATGTTTTGTGATTCTCACGGTCACATTAGGATTCTTTAGCAGATTCTTCACCCAATCGGATCTGCCGCTGCCAGAAAGCATATAAATGCTGCTGTTTCGAGCTCCAAACCAGATCTCGATCTCATGTGGCTTTCCAGTTACGCGTCCCGTTGTAGTAAGATAACAATAATCTTCCTTTTTTAGATTTGAAAGAGAAATTTCTATATCTTGCGGACTGTCATCAGACTGATACTTCATTGTTTATGAGCTACTACTCCAAAGGCGCGTGGGGCGCGAACCACTCGTTTAAAGCCAGCTTCCTGTAAACGGCGTATGACGCCGACAGTGACCCGCGCCCCGCTTTTGCTCTCGGGGTCGCCGATGTAATGGAAGATTCGTCCATTGGGTTTTAGCACGCGGAACGCCTGCTGATAAAAAGCCAGCGAATAGAGGTCGCCAGCCAGACTGAACATTGGCGGATCATGGAGGATCGTCGAGAAAGACTCTACTTCGAATTGCTCGATCTCGTCGAAAGCGTCTCCCATGACTTGTGTAATTTTTGAATTATTGAATAAAGCTCTCGACCAGGGATTGAGCCGCGCGATTTCCTGCGCTGTTGGGTCAATTTCAACGGTGATTACATGCCTGGCGGTCTTCGCGGCCTCGATGGCAGTATAACCAAGTCCGGTGGTTGTATCCAGCACATCCCCTTTTATGGGTGCGATCGCCTTGATCTTGTTAAGGGTGTCCTGGTGCGGATCTGTATCCTTGATGCGGTGCATTGGGATGCCGGAAATAAGCATGGTTGGAGCAGAGTTCGTTGCCATTAACCCATAGACCCGTCCTGAAAATTCTGAGAAACCCTTGATGACTTTTGACGCATCGTTCTCTACATAATAACAGGCCGTTTCATTTGTGCTGATCTCCTCGATACTTTTCCAATCCAGGCTTTCGCCTGTTGGAAACAGGACATTTTCGGATTGAAGCCTTACCTCACTCTGAGTCAAATTCAAATCAGTAGATACGGTTACGACCGATTGACCACTCTTTCGGGCCTCAATGATTTGCCTCGCCTGCAAGTAAGATAAAACAATCATATTTTGGTTTCAGATCCTGAATCATTACCTTTACATCATTCCGACGCCGCGCGCCATCATCGCGGCAGAGAACAGTATGATGACAATTGCAAGCAACTCCAGGCGCATGATCATTTTGATGCGCGCCACTTCCTGATCTGAAATTTCAGGGACTTGATTCCTGGCAAAGAACTTATTCCACGAGACAAATCGAATCGTTGGGTAGATGGAGAGCAATGCCACGAGGGCAAAGCCAGCCATCTTGGTCCAGAAGAACCAGTTTTGGGCGTAATAAGGAGCACCCTTCTCGAAGTAGAAAACCCGCAGGAGTCCAACGACCAAAACAAAACCCGCGGAGATCCCATAGAGGAGATCCATTCTTTGAATTCTACGGGCATCCACAAGAGATAAATCCTTGCGAAACGTGGTGTGTTCGTAAATGAGACTTCCGACAAGTGTGAATGCGGCAATATGGTGCAAAAAAGCCATGATCGCGCTGGTCATTTGTGCCTCCTAACTAAACTTGCCAGGGCCTGCCGTAGGTGAGACGGAGCCCAAGGATCTAAACTTTCGCAAGGTTGAAAAGCGACGATTGCCTAGTATAACCTTACAGTTTCTTGAATCATGGGAATTATAGGTCAATCGTCAATTGCGCTCGGGAGCAAAATTGGGTAAGATAGAGCATGCCATGATACAACTTCTGGCAATAATCCTTCGCGACCCATTTGGGTCAAGGAATCAGCAAGCCTGACGGTACTCGTGTACCTGTCAGGCTTTTTTTATCTTTTCTCAAAGGAGATAATAAATATGCAAACACCCTGGGAGTATCGTTACGCCCACCGCATGCAAAAAATGGGGAGTTCCGTCATCCGTGAATTGTTGAAACTGACCGAACAGCCGGATATTATTTCATTCGCAGGCGGGTTGCCGGCACCCGATGTGTTTCCGGTAAAAGAATTCCGCGAAGCCTGTAATTATGTGCTCGACCATTTTGGTCCGCAGGCATTGCAATACAGTACTACAGAAGGATACATCCCCTTGCGTGAAATGATCGCTCGGCATACGGCTCGCTATGCTGTGGAGGTTACCGCTGATAATATCCTGATCACCTCCGGCTCTCAGCAGGCGCTGGATTTTATTGGAAGGTTATTCCTCAACCGCGGCGATTACATTGTGGTCGAATCACCCACCTATCTGGGCGCGCTGCAGGCCTGGAATGCTTATGGCGCACAATACATCCCGGTTCGCGCGGATGAGAATGGCATGATCGTGGATGAGCTGGAAGCCGCCCTCCGCATCGGACCGAAGTTCATCTACGTGCTTCCGAACTTCCAAAACCCAAGTGGGTCAACCCTGAGCCTGGAGCGACGTAAGCAGCTAATCGAGCTGGCAGATCGTTATGGGGTACCGATCGTTGAAGATGATCCATATGGGCAACTGCGCTACGAGGGTGAGCATATCCCTTCAATTGTTGCCTTAGACAGTGAATATCGAGGTCCGAATGGTGGGCACTACAGTGGTAATGTCATTTATTTGAGTACATTTTCCAAACTACTTGCGCCAGGTCTGCGACTGGCGTGGGTGATCGCGCCGCCGGAAGTCATCCGAAAACTGGTGATGACAAAACAAGCCGCGGACCTGCATACATCCTCATTCAATCAATATGTTGCTTTCGAAGTGGGAAAGGGCGGTTTTCTGGATGAGCACGTGAAGGTAATCCGTGCGGTTTACAAGGAGCGCCGGGATGTGATGTTCGAAATGATGGAAGAGGTCTTTCCAGCCGGGGTAATCTGGAGCAGGCCGCAGGGTGGCATGTTCCTGTGGGGTGTACTGCCGGAAGGCATGGATGCAGCGGAAGTCCTAAAGCGAGCGCTCGAAAAGAAGGTGGCGTTCGTGCCTGGTGGGGCATTCCACCCGCGCGGCGGCGGTGAGAACACGATGCGGATTAACTTTTCCTATTCATCGCCTGAAGTCATTCGCGAGGGTGTAATGCGTTTGGGAACAACGTTGAAAGAATTGATCAAGGAAAAAGAGACTGTATAAATAATATCCTATTTAAAAAGTAAAGCCACAGAGCTCATTGAGATTCCGAGTTAAGAACAAAAGACTCAAAGTCGCTGCGAACTCCCCTTGCACCGTACGCCCGGGCAGGTGTGTGGCTATTTTTTTAATCTTTATTCCTCTACATACGGAACATATTCTGCACGGGCGATGCCCTGCCTGATCGCGGTCTCTGCGACGGCGCGCGCCACCGCCCGATGCACTTTTTTATCGAGCGGATTAGGCATGAGCTCGCCACTGGGTGTCTCACGCACCAGCACATCCACTGCGGCGATCAACATTTCATCCGTAATGCGCGGCGCACGTGAATCGACGGCACCGCGGAAAATACCGGGGAATCCCAAAATGTTGTTCACAGACTTTCCATCTGCAGCGAAAACAGCACCACGTTCCATGGCTTCCTCAGCGTCAATTTCCGGCTTTGGGTTCGATAGGGCCAGGATAACCTGTCCCTTATGGATCATTTCAGGCTTGATGAGATTCGGCGTACCGGTTGTTGCAATTACGATCTGACACTCCGACATAATCTCCTGCAGGCTGGACCGCTTTCCACCATCGCGTTCGAACCTCTCCAGACAGGTTTTGTTCAAATCTATCCCCAAGACCGGGTTGCCAGTCAGGCGCATCATCATTTTCGCGATCGCGTTCCCGGCGGCACCCAGACCGATCTGTCCAATGACGGCTTTATCCATATCCACATGGGCGCGCTTCGTTATCACCTTTAGGGCTGCGGCGCTAACCACGGCAGTGCCATGCTGATCATCGTGCATTACCGGAATATCGAGCATGGCCTGCAACCGTTCCTCCACTTCAAAACAACGCGGCGCGGAAATATCCTCCAATTGGATGGCTGCAAAGGTCGGCGCAATGGTGGATACCGCCTGGACAATCTCATCAGGATCTTTTGTGTTCAATAGAATTGGCATACCGGAAAGCCCGACGAGGGTTTCCATCAACATGGCCTTCCCTTCCATCACAGGCATGCTCGCCAGGGGCCCAATATCGCCCAACCCCAGCACCGCAGAGCCATCTGTAACAATGGCAACAAAATGACTGATACTTGTATACAACCATGCCAACTCTGGGTCGTCTGCAATTTTCAGGCAGACTTCCGCCACACCAGGTGTATACACACGGCGCAGCATGGCAGTCGAATCAATCGGGTAACGTGAGCGGATGGCGATCTTCCCCTTTTGATGCACCTGGAGTACATCATCACGGACCTCGAGGACGCGTGTCCCTTCGTTCACGCGCATGGTCTCAATGACATGGTCCATATGTTCTTCATCATCCGCGTAAACGGTGATGTCACGCACAACCGATTGAGCGGTTTCTGTCAGCATTTCGATGGTGCCAACACTAGCTCCCATATCCGCGATGGATGCGAGCAGCCGCGCCAATGTACCGGACCTGTTGACATTGCGGACGCGGACCGTCCGCATGAGTTTACGTTCCCATGCCATAGCCTGTTCCTTTCACTTTGCAGGTGATAGCCATTTTATTAACACCTGTGAGCCAAATTCGAGCCGGTGAAGTGACTGTCACCTTTATTATATAGTTTTGATGATGGAATTCAACTCGTCGAAGGATTTGATTGTAGCGCAATCAGGGTCGGGGAAGATCCCGATCGGGTCGTAGAGGACCGGCTGAAGTCCGGCGCGACGCGAGCCCACCACATCCGCATAATAATTGTCACCCACATAAATCGCTTCCCTAGGAGATAAGTTCACGCGTTGAAGCGCATGTTCGAAGACCGCAGGTTCAGGCTTGAATACATTAACCTCCCCAGCCGCGAGCAAAAAATCAAAAAACTCACTAATGCCATGTTCCTCTAATACATTCAGAAATGGTTTGTCGCGGTTCGAGATGACCCCAAGAATATAACCCTCCTGCTTCAACTGAGGCAGGGCTCTGCGAACATCGTCAGGAACGATACTTTCCGGTCTGTAGAACTCGCCCATGTGCACAGAGGCTTTGACTGCATACTCTCTGGCCCACTGTGAGGAAGCGCCCAGCGCGATCAGTCGGCGCCGGCTATATTCGATCCAAAAATTTTCCGTCTCGCCGGAATGTGCCAGCAGATCATCGCGCAAGTCAACCGAGCTGGCCCAATACAGATGCTCCCAGCGCAGGGCACGCAGGCGGGCTTCGTCATTCACAGGTAAACCAAGCGTGATCACATAATCGGTGAATACCTCACCTCCGGAAGGGACACTGTGCCGCAGCGTACCATCCAGGTCGAAGAAAATGGCCTTTATATTGTAAGGTTGAATCATATGGATATGTTATTGTGAATATAATGACCTTGTCAAGTCATTGAGGAGAATAAGATGAGAAAACTTTTAGACAAAGTCGCGATCATCACCGGCGCGACCTCCGGGATTGGGAAAGCGACCGCGCGTTTATTTGCAGAGGAAGGCGCCCACCTGGTCATTACGGGACGCCGCGCCGAATTGGGTCAGCGCGTGGAAAATGAGATCAGGGAGCTGGGGGCGCATATACGTTGTGTATTTGTCGAAGCCGATCATTCTCAAGCCGATGACTGCTCCCGCGTCGTCGAGCGGACCCTCGCCGAATTCGGCCGCGTCGACATCCTGTTCAACAACGCGGGCATCGTCACGAGTGGCACTGCCGAAACCACATCGGAAGAGGTTTGGAACGAGACCTTTGCCATCAATGTGACCGCGGTCTGGCACATGAGTAAACTTGTGATTCCAATGATGAAAAAACAAGGCAAAGGCGTGATTGTCAACAACGGCTCGGATTGGTCAGTGGTGGCAGGCAAAGACGCGTTCCCATACATTGCGAGCAAAGGCGCGATCGGCATGATGACGAAAGCCATGGCATTGGATTACGCCCGCGAGAATATCCGCGTCAATGGGGTCTGCCCCGGCGATACACTCGTGGATCGTTGGATGGAGAAAGGTTATTTTGAAAGTTCTGATCCGGTCACGATTGAAGAAGCCATGAATGAATCGAGCGCTTACATTCCCATGGGACGCTTCGGCAAACCCGAAGAGATCGCGCAGGCAGTGTTGTTTTTGGCGTCGGACGATTCATCCTTTGTAACAGGGCATTTGTTGCTGGTAGATGGAGGCAATACAGCGCAATGAACAATATAAGCAGTAACCAAATGCCAGTGTGGAGGTTTGGAGTGCTATACTTTATTTTAGCTAGTGAATTAATCTTCTATCATATTACCTCTGAACCGCAGACATGAAACCGAAAACCAGATTTACCAGCTTGGATGAGTTTTATAAGGCTGTAAATGTTTTAATTGAATGGCTTAAGCAAGCTGGTTATCTCGAAGATTCCCAAAAATTAGATGCACTTATGCATATGGCATGGACAACAGGCTCGGAATTACTTGGCGAAATAATGCTTGCACTTAAAAGCATGAAAGGTGATTATCCCCCCGAATTAAGAAATGAGATTGCTGAATGTTTTGAGTTTGCTCTCCGTCATCGTAAAATCTTAGGGCTTAGATGATAAACAGGCAAATTTCCATAACCAGCATTTTAGTAGGTATAAAAACCGCCAACCCAGTGTAAAGAGGATCTTGGTTCAGACAAAGCTAAGGTGATAAGAATAGCATTGATTGGAGTTAACCTATGACATCTTTCCGCCGCGAACACAAAATCTATTTCTTTGCCGTAGGTTTCCTGGCGTTGTGGGTCGGCTTCTTTGGCTTTTTTCTGCCAACCCATGTCGATTGGGCACTGCCCTGGCTCGTTCCCCCTCTCCATGCGCGCTTCCTGGGGGCAATGTATCTCTCAGGTGCAACATTTATGGCACTCTCTTTATTTGCCAACCGCTGGGACGAAGTCCGCGTGGTCCTTCCAATGATCGCGATCTGGACCGGGATGCTGTTCATCATCTCGCTGTTTTATTTGAGCGAGTTCAATTTTGCAAAGCTACAGCCATGGATTTGGTTCATCGCGTATTTGGTTTATCCAGCAATTGCCTTGTGGTTGGCCTGGCAATATCGTAACGTAGACACAGATTCAATGGGCGCCGCCTTGCCAGGGTGGACGCGAATTTATTTATTCGTCCAGGGAATTTTCGTAACAGTTTTGGGCTTGGTGCTTCTAGTCGCACCCAACTTCATGGTGTCTGTGTGGCCCTGGCAGATCACACAACTGCTGGCACAGTTATACTCCGCTCCATTTCTATCCTATGGTATTGGGAGTCTCCTGCTTGCTCGCCGCCGGACGTGGAACGAAGTCCGCATTCCTGTCACAGCAACGCTCGTCTTTGCAGCGGGGGTTTTGATTGCATCGATCATCCATCGAGCGTTGTTCTCTGCTGCTGATTTCTCTGACTGGTTGTGGTTTATCAGCTTCACGATTGCGAGCCTGATGTTAGCACTGCTTGTGGTACGCGCCTTTGCATCGGCGCGTACCTGAGCATTTAAGTAGAAAGAGATATGCCATGCCCTATGTTGGTCAGACGTTAAATAACCCATACACAGGAGAACGGATCGTTTTCGAACAAACTGAGCAGGATACTGGCGGGGCACTGGTCGCATTCGAGCATTTTATGCTACCACGCACAATGCCTACTTTCCCCGAACATGTTCAACTGAATCAGGAAGAACAGTTCGAAATTATTTCAGGCACTGCGCATTATCGCCTGAATGGAGTCGAAGGTCTGGCCCATTTGGGCGAAACGGTGATCGTTCCGCCCGGCGCAATCCACATCAATTGCTGGAATGTGGGTCCAGAGGCGCTGAAAATGCGTCATAGCTTTCGTCCGGGACGCGGCGCAGACATTTTCTTTGAGACAATATTCTCGCTCGCAATGAACGGCAAAACCAATGCCAAAGGCGAGGTCAACTTACTGCAACTGGCTGTGATTGGGAACGAAAGTGAGAGTCAGACCTTCAACGCCGGAATACCGATCCCACTTCAACGGTTGGTGTTGCCAGTGTTGGCGATGATCGGCAGACTGCTAGGCTACCACGCCCGATATTCATCCGGGGCATGAGATAACTCTATGAAAACAGACATGAATAGGATCATAGGATGAATTGAACGCGAAGCTGGTATACCTGACCTCACGTCAATCCTTGCAGAGAAGCTTTTACCCACTAACCTACAATCCCTGCTCCTAGAGGTTTATCGTACGCGTAGTAACCGAATCCAGCCCTCTGTTGTGTTATCGGATTTCGAGTCAAACCGGTTTGTCCGTTTGGTACGGGTTCCGTCGTTTCCGGAGTCGATCAAAATTGGGCTGTGACAACGGCTCGGAATACGGAAGTCGTTTCCGATTCGACAATTGTACTTGCTCTTGAATGCGCGGTGCGACGTCGAGAACTTCTCCAAATGAACCCAAAGTCATTCGATCAGTTCATCTTGCGGCCAGCCACAGACTCCTTCGTGCCCAACATTATCAAAGCCCCGAATCTGTGTCTCATTTCAGTTCGTTTGCATTATGCAGTGCTGGAAAAGATCAAGGCAACTTGAAGTTCGAATTAGCAACATTAAGGCTACATATTCGTTTTTACTTAATGTCACTCCCATCGTTCATCGGCATTGGTGTTCCACTTGACCTCTCGGTAACAGATCTTAGCTCGAATGCTCGCGTAGAGCCGATGGAGGCTCAAATTCTTTCAGTGATTCGATCAGAATTTAAGCAGGTAGATTGTGGATTTGACGGACATCGAACGAAAGGCAGAGGATACTGCTGTGACCTCTGTTTTCACCTCCACGCCACAAATACATCTGGTCAGCAACTGGAACTTGTGGATGGCGGCTCTGTAAACTGGACACAAAAATTTCTGAGTAATGCCAAGGTGAGACTGATCATCAGCGGTATTGGAAGTGAGAGACTTTCTAAAGAGTTTGGAAATAGCAGTTCAGCCTAACCCATTGGTGAAACCAGTAGCGTTCTTCGAAAATTGGCTGAGGTTGAGAGTGTCATATTACATTTAGAGCAGTCAATATCCTGCCGATCCTGATTAATATCTTATAAGACTTTTGTCACCAAGAAAGCTATACTGATAAACAGAGCATTGATCCCAACACCCACCAAATTGAAATATCAAATTATCCTGAAGTTGATTAGACAGGTTTTTACAGGATATTTTATTTTTTGGTAAAAGGAGAAAAGATCATGATGCGTAAATCGAATGTTTTCAGTATGATAGTCATTGGTGTGATGGTATTTGCTTTGCTGAAAATGCCTTCGACAATAGTCAACGCGGCGGGCAAGCCGCCAACAAAGACGCCCACTCCCCCGGGACCCACACCTACATCTGCTCCAACGGCAACCCCGGGGACTGGCGTCCCTGGTGGATGGCGGACAAGTGGAACGCAAATTCTCAATCCGTCCAACCAGCCGTTCCTGATCTCTGGTGTGAACTGGTATGGATTCGAGACCCGCGACAACGTTGCACATGGCCTGTGGACAAAGGATTACAAATACATCCTCGATGAAGTAAAGCAATATGGTTTCAACACGGTTCGTATTCCATTCTCAAACGCCATGTGGGAATCAAATCCCGCGCCTTCGTCCAGCAAGTTGAGTGCCTGCCCTGAATGCTCCGGGAAAAAAGCACGCGATATCATGGCACTGATCATTAATTATTCCGGGTCAATTGGTCTGCATGTGATCCTTGATAACCATCGTTCCACGGCCGGGAATTCAGCAGAAAGCAATGGGTTGTGGTATACGTCCAGCTATCCGGAATCAGCCTGGCTCAATGACTGGGTAAACGTCCAACGCTGGGTGCATGGAACTCCACAAGCCGGGGATACGATGACAGTCAATTATTATGCCTCCGATGGATTCCCAATTGTCATTGGCTATGACTTACGCAACGAACCTCATACGCCCTCTCGTACCGCTTATTTATCCGGTGCGACCTGGGGAACGGGCGATGGCATTGACCCATTGGTCAACCCAAATCCAAACCCGTTTGCTCCAGCCTGTGCCACCACTTCCACCTGCGTGGATTGGCGTCTGGCAGCTGAACGCGCTGGCGATCGCATCTTTGGTGATGCAGCTGCAAATAGCTGGGACAATCCACTCATCTTTGTGGAAGGCATCGGTCAGTATCCGTCGAATGGCGGGAACCCCGCGAACGGTCCTTATGATGGAACGTGGTGGGGCGGGGACTTACAGGGTGTAAATGGCAACAGCACAAATCCTGGTGGGCCAGTTGTCTTCAATGTCGGTGGGAATTCACAAGGTCTGGGCACGCCCATATTGAACAAACTGGTTTATTCACCGCATGATTACGGTCCAGTGGAATATCAACAGTCCTGGTTCAATGCGAACACCTGCTATAAAAGTGGATGTGGCGCGTCGAGCCTGGTGGACGTCTGGTACAAATTCTGGGCGTATACCAACGTCCCGGGCGGAGTCAACCCGGTCTGGCCCGGACACGCATCCTATCCATGGGGAAATACCGGGCACAGCAGCTATAGCATTGCTCCGCTCTATATCGGCGAGATTGGAACAGGTAACGCCGATACTGATTTGAACTCAACCACGCGCGGCAGCCAGGGACAGTGGTTTACCGATATGATTAACTTCGTTCAAAGCAGTCGAAACAATACGGTGACGAATGACTCTGGCATCGCCATCAGCAACATTCACTATACCTACTGGGCACTGAATGACGAAGATGGATATGCGATCCTGGGTGCAAATTACACCGGGCTTGAAAACCCGGAGAAGGTTTATTCTTATTTGTGCTACATTCAATTTGGTCCATTTGCCATTCCATTCGGCAGCGGCACCGGACAATGTAGCTCTACAGGAACATTGCCCGGACCGAATTAGCAACTCGCTTTATAGAGGTTGAGAATGTAGCGCTTGCCTCTTCCCAATCTATCAAATCAGATGGCTTGCTGAGCCATCTGATTTTAGTTACCTCGCGTTTCGACTCTTCAAAAGCTTGTGCTAAAATGAACAATAAAAACTATCCTTTCTTCCTTGCCAAGCTCGCAAACTTATTGTCATCAATCGTGGCGTATTTTCACATTCATATTCTAAAAGCGGATGTGGATTGTTTGTAGTTATGTAGTGAATAATGATTGAACCCCAACATCTCGCTGCACTCGTCAAAATTTACTCACGCTTGAGAGACTGTAAAGCTGCCTGGGTGATCACGGGAAGTTTAGGAATGGCTTTACAAGGGATGGATCTGAACGTGCACGATATCGATATTCAAAATGACAAAAAGGGCGCCTTTGAGATCGAGAGGCAATTTCTCGAAAATGTGATTGAACCAGTTGACGCCTCTCAATCCGAGCGAATCCGTTCCTATTTTGGCAAGCTTGAAATAGATGGTATCAAAGTCGAAATCATGGGCGATATTCAAAAGCGCACTAATGAAAAAACCTGGGATGAACCTGTGAGAGTGGAGACCGATCGAAGATGGGTCAATTTTGATGAAATGCAGATACGTGTCCTGTCGCTGGAATATGAGTACCAGGCCTATCTTAAGTTAGGCAGAGTCGAATGGGCAGAGATGTTGAGGAAATGGTTACAAAATCAAGCTGAGAAAATGGACAAAACAAAATGAAAAAACTGATCAGCGCAAAACTTGCGGGCAACCTACTCTTGTTTTCACTAGGATTGTTGTTCCTTTTTCACATCCTCGTGCTTTTGAAAGTAATCCCGGCAAATATTGTCTGGGGTGGACAGATCAGAGGTGTGCCGGCAAATCTCGTTACCCTGGAAACTGTTGCGCTGTTAGTGACAGCGCTCTTTATCCTTATTGTTGCATCTAAAACAGGTTATGCACAACCTGGCAAATTATCCGGAGCCGTTAATATTGGTGTCTGGCTGATTTTTGCCTATCTGGTCTTGAACACATTGGGAAATCTTGCTTCAGGGATTTCATTTGAAAAATTAGTCTTTGCTCCTGTCACGATCATACTTGCGCTTTGTGCGCTGAGACTCGCCATGGAAAAGTGAACTTTACCATGCACCCACATCACAGCCAATCCATACAGAACGTCAAAGAATATTTTCAGCGCGACCCGCAAGTCTTGGCTCTGCTTTTGAGCGGATCCATCGCCCACGGGTTTGAAAGCGCAAACTCGGATGTTGATATCATGATCTTTGTTTCCGAGCAGAATTATCAAAAGCGTTTCCAAACCGGACAACTCCACTTTTTCAACACGGATCTGTGTACGTATGAGGGTGGATACGTGGATGGAAAATATCTAAGTATAAATTTCGTAAAGCAGGTCTTGGAAAAAGGGAGCGAACCTGCGCGCTTTGCCTTTGAAGGCAATCAGGTCTTGTTCAGCAGAGTGGATGGGTTTGCAGAAGAAGTTTGCAAAATTGCAGAATATCCTGCCTCAGATAAGCTGGCGCGGATCAAGCGCTTTTACGCGCAGTTCGAAGCCTGGCATTGGTACTGCGGCGAAGCGTTATCGAAAGGCAATCAATATTTGCTTGGAACAGCCGTCAGCAAATTGATTCTGTTTGGTGGACGTTTGATCCTGGCTCATAATGAAATGTTGTACCCCTATCACAAATGGTTTTTGAAGGTTTTGGAAGGTGCAAAAGATAGGCCCTCCGATTTAATGGCTTGCATCCGGGCCTTGGCTGAATCACCCAATGCGGAAACAAGCGAAGCATTTTATGAAAAGGTTAAAACCTTCCAGCCCTGGAGCGATAATCCTTACAGTTGGCCCGTGCAATTCCTGCTCGATAGTGAATTGAATTGGATGGACGGAAAAACGCCGGTCGATGATTTGTAGAAGGATAAGAAAATTAGCACACTGCGTAAATTGGCGCGATAATGAAACAGCCGTTTTTAAGAAGGACCCCGTCATTGTGTTTATAGGAGGCAGGCATGAAAAGAGCCGTTTGTATCGGTATCAACAATTATCCGGGTGTCTTCAATGATTTGAAGGGCTGTATCAACGACGCAAAGGACTGGTCTGCTTTGCTGCAAGGATTGGGATTTGATGTCAGCCTGATGCTTGATTCGCAGGCGACCGCACAAAACGTCAAAGCTGCTTTGCAGGAACTGGTAAATGTCACGAACGCCGGGGATGTCGCGGTCTTCACCTATTCCGGGCATGGCACACAGGTAGTGGACAGAAATAGCGACGAGGCGGATCCGTACGATGAAGCCATTTTCCTATATGATGACAGCGTCGTCGACGACGAATTGCGAGTCATCCTGCAGAGCATTCATCCACAGGCAACTCTGGTTGTGATCAGTGATAGTTGTTTTTCAGGATCGGTCACGAGAATAGCCGGAGAAAAAGCGATCCCGCGTTTTGTTCCTCCGGTGATCTCGACCGTCGGCAGAGTGGCTCGCAGGCCATTCCTGATTCCTGAGGGAGACATGCCTGAGATCCTCATCTCGGGGTGCAGCGACAGTGAATATTCATACGATGCCGAGTTTGACGGGCGCCCCAATGGAGCCATGACCGCGTTGGCAATTGGCGTGATCAAACAAAACCCCAATATCACCTATCGTGAATTTTATGCGGGCTTGCGCGCATTATTGCCCTCCACAGAGTATCCACAAACCCCTCAGTTAGAGGGTTCTGATGTCAACAAAGGCCGCAAGTTATTCGAGCCGCTTGCGGTTCAGCCCGGACCGGATCCAACTCCACAACCCATGCCGCCGACGATCCCTGAACCAGAGTCCCCTGGCTGTCTCATGGGAGCACTCCAACAAGTAAAACATTTCTTTAATGGTTAAAGAGAATAACAATATTGGTAGGAGTTTGAGACACAGCAAAAAATATCAGTAGAATAATCACGGTCATTACAACTTCAATAAGGAGTGTTGAAGGTATGGATAACATCATGAAATATCTCCAATTCGTTCTGCTTGGTTTGGCTATGTTTGTTATTCCTGGAATGCCCAGCCTTGTGCTATGTGGCCTTAGTCTTGTTTATTTCAGGAAGCATGACTGGGGAAAGGTTTTTTCAAAGATAAGTGGGGTACGCTTGGCATTCTAAGTTTTCTATCCGGGATCATTGTCTTTGTAGTAAGCATCTATATACCGGCTAAGCAGTAGCTCAATGAAAGCCTAATATATCTGCCAGACTCTTCTTTCTCGACCTAGATATTCAGCTTGATAAAAAGAATACTTTGGACTGATTTCTGTACACCGACCTATACCTTTTGCTCTACTTCATTTTGTCTAGACTTTTATCAAATTTCATGAGCACTTCATAAAGTCTTAACAAGATAGATGTTCTTTCTATTCTTTTGTAGGGACTTCCCCCATCCAAACGTGTTTAACAAAAGGGTATATTGTTTTTAACAAAATACGTCTGTGGCGGCCATTACAACCATAATCCGTTCCCTCAAATTAATACAATTCTATCCACTATTTCACTTGGCTTGCCATCCTTGGTTTGATAAAGGAGAAAAACTATGCTTAGGAATTGGAAAAAACAAATCCCTATCCTCACATCGATCTTGCTTACAATGCTTTTTATCACCACGTCTACGGTAGGAGCAAAAGCACCAAAAACACAGATCGATCCCAATAACTTCGTGAGCGTGATCGATAACCCATATTTTCCCCTGGAGCCGGGAACTACGTATACCTATCAAGGTGAGACAGAAGGAGTCCCCACGCGTGATGTGATGACCGTGACCAGCGATACAAAAGTGATCCTGGGTGTAACAACAGTCGTTGTTCGTGACCAGGCCTACGAAAATGGAGTGCTTATCGAAGATACGTTCGATTGGTATGCCCAGGATGTTGATGGGAACGTCTGGTACTTCGGTGAAGATACGAAGGAACTGGACGAGAATGGCAATGTCATTAGCACAGAAGGCTCCTGGGAAGCTGGCGTTAACGGTGCAGAGCCAGGCATCATCATGGAGGCGAATCCGAAGAAGGGTGATAAATATCAGCAGGAGTTTGCAACAGATGTAGCCGAGGATATGGCACAGGTGATCGGCTTTAAAGACAATTTTTGTGTCGAGTATGGATGCTTTGATGATGTTCTGGTAACCAAAGAGTGGACTCCATTGGAGCACGGTGTTGTTGAGAACAAATACTATGCAAAGGGTGTGGGCTTTATCTCCAGCGTTATGGTCAAAGGTGGCGATGAACAAACTGAACTTGTACGGGTTCGTTAATTGACTTCACCTTTGGACAGATTGAGGATCGTGACCATAGCCAGCTGATCCGCTTAAATAAGAGTGCTGAGTTTGCAAAAGCAAACTCAGCACTCTTATTATTTTTGAGGGAAGAAATTACTCTTTTTCCCTGCTTATTTTCATCCAGGCTTTCTTCATATTGAGCGCATCCTCTTCCATTATAGGGCTTTCGCAAAGTATACGGCCGGCGCAGTCAAACTCCTTCAATGCTTTGAAGAGAAAGTTAAGTTTCAGGTCAGACTCAGCTATTGGCAGGTGGTTCTTTTCACCTTTGAGACCATACTCGATTCCCGAAAGGTGAATATGTAAATGTTTCAATGCTTTCTTCCCAAGTGCCTTTTGATAACTCTTCAACAAAGTAGACCATTCCTCATACGTATTCATTGTCCCATCCCCAGGCCGCGCGTGAAGATGGGCAAAATCAATACAGGGTTCAACTGCCTCAATGGCTTTGCTCATCTCGAGAGTATCTTCGAACGATCCCAGCATTGCAGATTTCCCCATCGTTTCCGGCCGCAATGTGACGGGGTTACCGGCTTTCCGCAATTCTTCTGCGCAGCCCTGCAAACGCGGAATGGCCAGCTTCAAAACTTCTTTAGGATCATTTCCAAAATAAGAGCCCGGATGAAAGATGATATCAGTTGCGCCGGCAAGATCGCCATAGTGCGCCGCATCCATTAATCGCTTGCGAGATTTGGGCCATTCATCATCCAACGCGTTCAGGTTAATGAAATAAGGTGCATGGACGCTTAATGAAACATTCTGTTCTTTCCCCTTCTGTTTGATCGCCGCGCAAGTAACCTCAGTCACGCGCACCGATTGCACCCAGCCAAGCTCCAGCGTGTTCAACCCGATGGATTTACTGAATTCAATCGCGCCGACAGAACCACCCGGTTTCTTGGGTGTACCAGTGGGGGAACCAACCGTGCCAAATTGAAAAGATAGGGTCATAGTATCTCCAGTGAAAAGTATTCAGTAAACAGGCATTAGTTGCCGGTAAACAAAGAGACAAGGCGGGCCCACAACGGTGGACCGAGAATTAACAAGCCGATCACAATCCCAGCCAGGGCCGAGATGAGCACTGCGCCCGCGCCCACGTCCTTGCCAACCTTTGCGAGGGGATGATGCACCGGGCTTGCCAAATCCACGACAGCTTCGATGGCGGTATTAATGAATTCAGCCGTGAAGACCATGGCAATCGTCAATACGATCACTGCCCAGTCGAGCGGCTTTAGTCCAACCCACAGCCCAACAACAATAACTGCTGTTGCGAAAATTGAATGGATCCAGGCGTTATGCTGGGTCCTGAGCACATGCCACCAGCCACGAAAAGCATGTCCGAATGCAGCGATGCGGGAGCTGATGAACATTTTGAATGACATGCTTATTCTTCTCGAATTTGGATTTGGCCCAGCCCGAGTTTTTCCAGGATCTCGGCCTGCGCTTTCCACATGCGGACTTTTTCTTCTGCCTCCGCATGATCGTGACCGATTAAATGCAAGACGCCGTGGACGACCAGAAGTTGGACCTCTGCTTCGAGGGAATGACCTGCCGCGGCCGCCTGGGTTTGGGCACGCGGGATCGAGATGAGGATATCGCCAATATAACGCGCGCCTGTTTCCGGGTCCGTTTCAGAGGCGGGGAAGGAAAGTACATCTGTGGGCGCGTCGACGCCCAGATAATTCAGATTCAACTCATGCAAACGCGCGTCATCCGTCAAAATAATCGACAGTTCCGAATCGAGTGAGTGTGACTCATGTTCAAGCGTCAATCTTGCGGCGCGTTCCAACAGGTCTTGCGGAAAAGAGATTTCTGATTCAATATGGATCATGTTTTATTGGGCACCGTACTGACATCCTGAGTGGCAGGTGATTCCTTGGGATAGGAAATGCGCGGATGATGTGTGCCGCGCAAAATATTGACAAATACCTCTGTGATCACGCTGAGGTCGCGTAATGTCAATTGCGTATTATCCAACTGACCCTGTTTCTGCGCAACCTCAATCGTGGAACGCACGATATTTCGGATTGCCTCTTCATCGGCGGGACGCTCGGCGCGGGCGCGGGCTTCAGAGCCATCGGCGAGCATCAGTAGGGCCGTTTCACGTGAGCGAGGACTCGGCCCCGGATAACGGAACTGCTCCTTATCCACTTTCGAGGCGTCGCCCCCTGCGGCTTCCACAGCCTGGTTATATTGATAACGCGTGATCATGGTGCCATGATGTTCAAGGATGAAATCATCGATGCGACGCGGCAAACGATGTTTGTGTGCCAGCAAAATCCCATCATTGACATGCGAGATAATCGCATCTGCAGATTCACTGGGTGCGAGATCTTCGTGCGTGTTCACCTGATCCTGTGATTGATTTTCCACAAAGAACATGGGATTCATGGCCTTCCCCACATCATGGAAGAGCGCGCCGACGCGCGTCTGCAAGGCATCTGCACCGATGGCCTCGGCGGCCTGCTCGGCAAGGTTTGCCACCTGTAAACTATGCTGATAGGTTCCCGGTGCATTACGCAGAAAGAATTGCAGGAGTGGAAAGTCGGGCCGTGAAATCTCGATCAATTGTAATGCAGTCGTTAGGCCAAGTGTTTGAGCCAGGAAGTATTGCAGTAATAACGCGATGCTGGAGGCCGCTAGTCCACTGAAGATCGCCGCGCCCGTTAATTGGAGCAGGGCAATCGCGTCCATCTGCACAAAAGGAAAACGGAACGCCAGCAGCATGGCAATCCCCGCGCCGGCAATTGCCATTCCGGCGCGAAAGAACGTCCACACACGCCGCGCGTTTCCAAGCACGAGAACACCGGTCAATGATGATAAAAGATAATAAGGCGTCAGGTCCAGCACATTGGGCAGGTTGTATGTCACCAGGATTGCCAGCGCGATGGAGAAGACAATCCCTGTCTCCAGGCCAAACAACGTGGCGATCAACAATCCCAGCGCAGCCAATGGAAAGGCGTAGGGCAGGACAGTGCGATTGGGGATCGTGAGGCGGGCACTCACGATAAAGAGGATAAAGATCAAGGCAACCAGAATGAGACTGCGCGCTTCAAATTGAAAAGGCAGATGTCGCCGGGAAAAATACAAATTAATAAACGCGGCCATCATAATGATCAGTGCAGCCGCGCCAATATAATCCTGCCAGGGGCTGGCTTCCTCGATCAACCCAAATTGCTGTAAGGCTTCGAAATCCGCAGACGTAATGATCTGTCCGCGCAGGATGATGATCTCCCCTGCTTTGTATTCCTGGATGACAGGCTGTATGGCGTCACGTGCAGCTTGTTTGGCTACTTTCGTTAAATCCTCGCTCAGCAAGCTGTTGGGCGTGACGAACGCTGTCACCAGTTCCGAGACCAGCGCAGCTTGCTCTTCATTCAAAGCGAGACTCACCAGCGAGGGCACCGTTCGCTGAACGGATTCAACTTCCTGCTCATGGATCGTGCGGCGCATGACCTGCTCCAGCACGCTCAAGGCTTCCTGCTGAATAGTCTCCCAACGTGCGGCTGGCAGATCAAGAATGCTTGCAATGGTCGCGGGCTTCAGCTTGATGTCGCTGAGAGAAGCAATGTCGGAGACCTTCTGTTCGGGCGTGGCATTCTCATCCTCACGGACCAGAGTAATGTACTGCAAGGCGGCACGGAGCCGCTCGATTTGACGACGGGCAATGGTTGGGTCAGGCGGAGCATAGACGGATGAAACGGCGTTCTCTGCGGCAAAACGCATCTCCTCCGTCCGCACTTCGCTGATGTATTCAAGCGATTGCGGCGCCTGAAAATCACTCGGAGAAACATCCCCCGGCTTGAGCGGCACTGCTGTTGTACGCAATATCTCTGGCAGAACCAGCGCCCCATAGGATATGATGCTAACAACGATGAGCAGGACGATTTGAAACAAGCGGATACGCGCTGGCACCTGACGAACGCGCGCAGTTGAAATCCCCATATTAGCTTGGTGGTCTTAGATACGGAGGCACGGAAAGCGCGGAGAAATCCTTTTTAAAATCTCCCTGACCCCGTATCTTCGTGGTGAAAAAAATGAAAGTCATGAATTACTTTTGCAGGAGTTCCCGCACGGTCGCGCTGACGATATCATTGGGCGCGCGGCCCGCAACTTTTGCCATGACGACTTTCATAACCTTCCCCATATCGGCGGGAGAGGCCGCGCCGGTTTCAGTGATGGCCTCCTGCGCAATAGCGCGTAATTCTTCTGCAGGCATGGCTTTGGGCAGGAAGACTTGTAGTACATTGATCTCAGCTTCGTTGGCTTCGACCAGATCAGGCCGATTTGCTTTCCGGGCCTCCTCGAGCGACTCACGGCGATTCTTGATCTCCTTTTGGAGGAGGTTCATCACGGCCGTATCATCGAGTTCGATCCGCTTATCCACCTCCGCCTGCTTGACCGCCGCCAGAGCCATGCGTACCGTGCGCTTGCGCACTTCGTCCCCACTCTTCATGGCGTCTTTCATGGATTCGTTCAATTGGGTTTTGATACTCATGGAGCGGATTATACTAGAGATAAGGAGGGAAAGAAATTATCTCGAAAGAGGTGGGAGGAGATTTAAAATTTGAGGTGGGCTTGCTCGCGAAAACCATACGCCAGTGAAGATGCTAACTACTTCTTCGAGCCGGTCAACGCCGTCGTGATGCCCAAACCCACATAAACCAATCCCGCGAAGTAACGCTGTCCCTTTTGGAAATTTTGATTCCCTCTTAGATGGTCCGCAAGAGAACTAGCCAACAGCGCGTACAAACTATCAGTAATAAACGCCATTCCCACAAACAGCGCGCCTAACAGCAACGTTTGCCCGGTAACATTGCCTTTGGAGGGGTCCACAAATTGAGGCAAAAAGGCAAAGTAGAACAGAGCGGTCTTCGGGTTGAGCAAATTGATGGCGAATCCCTGCCAGTAAATGCGCGTGAGACTCTCTGGCTTGATCATTTCATTCTCAACTTCTTCTGCGCGGGCTAAAAGTTTTCGAACACCCAAATAAATGAGATACGCGGCGCCCAGATATTTCACTACATCAAACGCCAACGCGGAGGATAACAGGATCGCTGAAAGCCCCAGCGTGGCGGCCACCGCCTGGAGGAAGTTGGCTGTCTCAATGGCCAGCACCGAGACCAGCCCAGCCAACCGTCCCTGGTTTGCGCTGCGAGCTGTGATGTATAACACGGCAGGGCCAGGCACTAATAACAAAGCCAACGCGGCAGCTAGAAAGAAATAAAGTTGTGAGAATTCGATCATCGTACTTACCTTTATTGGATTTACAGGATTTCGAAACTTCCCAACCGACAAAACCTGATGAACTCTTTTAGATGTTTCTTTTCATCCCCTGCAAAATACTCAAATGGATGCACACCCATCATATCCAGCAACCCGTCTTGCAGTCCCTCCTCGACCATCGCCGCTTCCTCTGGAGATAGCCATTCGGGAAGATCATCCTCTATCCAAAATTGGGATGTCCAATCGATCTTCGTATTTGCATTGGGAATATCGTCCAGCGACCGTTCCAGCGCATAGGCCAGCAGGAAGGCGTCTTCCGCTTTTACCCTTTGACCATCATTGGTCAAATATCTGCCATCCCATTCCGCGTTGAGTTGGGTAAAGTCAACGTGTGAAGGCGCGCAGGTACCCATTGGTTGCCAGCCATAGGACATGGCTAACTCCAAAGCCTTCGCCCAGAATTGTTTACTGAACGTTCTACTTATGATTGTGGATGGGTTGATCAGTTCGAAGCTCATAGATAAGGAATTGTCTGATTATACTGATTATTTTGTCCCTCCGATTATTCATTGCTCGCCTGATAGGAATATTGATACAATAGCGCCCATTCCTCTGAGACTCCCAGTGGAGAAATCAATATGAATATTCAAAGAGCGTATGATGATTGGTCGGAAACCTATGATAGTGACGAGAACCTGACCCGTGACCTCGATGAGAAAGTGACGAGAGACACCCTTGCCAATCTTCATTTTAATTCCATCCTCGAGATTGGTTGTGGGACGGGGAAGAACACAATATTCCTCATTCAGATTGGATCACAAGTCCACGCGCTGGATTTTTCCGAGGGCATGATCGAGAAAGCCAAAAACAAGGTCAGGACAGGGAATGTAAGGTTTTCAGTGGCTGATCTGACTCAAAGTTGGCCGTGTGAGGATCGATCCTATGATCTCATCGTCTGTAATCTTGTTCTGGAGCACATCGAAGATCTTTCGTCCATCTTTTCAGCAGCCTTTCGAGTTTTAGAGCAGAATGGAAGATTTCTGATCAATGAGCTGCATCCATTCCGGCAGTATGAAGGCAAGAAAGCAAGATTTAGCACAGGCGCGGGCGCGACCGAAATCCCGGCCTTTGTACATCACATCTCGGATTTTGTGAACGCCGCTTCGAGTAATGGGCTAACACTGATCAAATTAAATGAATGCTGGCACGAACAAGATCAAGGCAAGCTACCGCGAATCGTCTCATTTGTTTTTGAAAAATGATGAAACTACTTGAGGCATGTTCCCAGAATCAGTAAAATGTTACTTAATTTAGTTCCCTGAAATTTCACAACACAATTTTGAGAATCGATGCTAATACAATGACTGGCACATTTCGTAACTTGCGAATCAATCCCGATCGGATGCTTGCGGCGTTCAATGAGTTAGCGAAAATCGGGGCGACGGGCGACGGCGGACACGGTGTGCATCGTCCTACATTCAGTGGAGCACACCTTGCCGCGCGCCAATGGTTTCGAGAACAGATCGAGAAATCCAACTTGGAATTCCGCACGGATGGCGCGGGGAATCATTCTGCTTTTTTAGCTTGTGGTGACGAGCATGCCTCCACACTCCTGCTGGGTTCCCATCTTGATTCCGTTCCGAATGGCGGTCGCTTCGATGGCGCGCTCGGCGTGATGGCTGCCTTCGAGGTGCTAAGAACGATTAAGGATGCAGGACTCGGATCCAAAGTCAATTTGGAGGCGATTGATTTCACAGATGAAGAAGGCACGCTGGTGGGACTGCTTGGGAGTGCGGCGTTAGCTGGGCATCTGCATGAGGACATCTTGCAAAATCCGCGCGGTGGACGCGAGGCTCTCCTCGAGGGAATGAAGTGTGCAGGTCTGTCGGATGAAAGTATGCTGAGCGCGGAGCGTCCGAAAGAGTCGCTGGCAGGTTATCTTGAATTGCACATCGAGCAAGGCAAGCGACTGGAACACGCCGGCATTGACATCGGAATTGTGTCCGCAATTGTTGGCATTTGGTCGTATCGCTTATCGTTCATTGGCCGCGCAGACCATGCCGGGACAACGACCATGGACGACCGACGGGATGCGTCCCTGGGTTCGAGTGCTTTCACACTGGCCGCGCGCGAGCTTGTCATGAGGGATTTTCCAAATTGCGTTGTCAACATTGGGAACATGGAATTTACACCCGGCGCGTTCAATATTGTCCCTGCCCGCGTAGATGTATCTCTGGAATTTCGTTCTCCGGATGAGGAGGAATTCAAACGGCTTGATTCTGTTCTACTAGCGCAGGCGAGAGAGGCAGCCAATCGTTTCGATTTGGAGTTGAATGTGGAATTTCTTGGGAAACATTCCCCTTCTTTGATGAACGATCAGGTTCAAAACACGTTTGTAGAGGCTTGTCATGACTTGAGATTAAGTCACGCCTCACTCACATCCGGTGCAGGACACGATGGACAATCCTTCGATGGCTTATGTCCTGTTGGCATGATCTTTGTCCCCTCCAAAGATGGAGCGAGTCATTCTGCGCGTGAATTCACGGAATGGAAAGATTGCGTGAACGGCGCCAATGTTTTGCTGCAGACTGTGTTGAGGCTAGCCCTGTAGGTCACGTTTTCAACGTGACTTGCAACCGGAGCAGATGTTCATGAAAAATTTCGACCCAAAATACAACGATATCCCCAAGACGGAAATCCACTGCCATCTCGAAGGGGCGATCCGCACGCAGACGATCATTGACATTGCAAACGAATACAATTTGAAATTGCCTTCCTATGATGTCAGCGAGCTGGACAAGCATGTCAAAGTTTATGACCAGATGAAAGATCTGGAAGCCGTGCTGGCAGCGTTCGCCATTTTTCAAAACAGCATCACATCTCCCGAGGTTGTGGAACGGATTGCCTGGGAACTATTCGAAGACTCAGCCAGCCAAAATATCAAACTTTTTGAAGTCCGTTTCTCGCCCGACTGGGCCTTTCATGGACATCACCTGGAGTGGGATGCCTGTCTTGAGGGACTCCTACATGCCAGAGAACGCGCCGAAAGAGAATTCGATATGGCGATTGGCTATATTGCCATCACCTCTCGCAGCATGGGCCCCGAGTCCTGCGTGAAAACTGTCGATTGGGCGATTCGCCACCGAGATCATATTCTTGGCATTGACCTGGCAGATAGCGAACGAGACTTCCCATTGGGCGAGTTCGTTCGGCCAGTTTGGAAGGCAAAAGATGCCGGCTTGAAAGTGACCATCCACACGGGCGAAGATACCCCTGCTTCCTTTATTCAGGAAACGATCAAACTGACCGGTCCTGATCGGATCGGGCATGGTATTCACGCCATTGAAAACGTGCAGGTTGTGGAATTGATCAAGGAACGTGGCATCACGTTGGAAGTGAATCCATGGAGTAATTATCTGACGAACTCCATACAGACGATTGAAGAGCACCCGCTTAAGAAATTATTCGATCTGGGTGTAAAAGTGACGATCAATTCTGATGACCCCGAAGTACTCGAGACAAATGTTAATAATGAATACCGCATTGCACACGAGATCCTTGGCATGAGCATGGAGGATATTGCAACCTGCAATCGCTATGCCTATAAGGCTTCCTTTATTCCTGACGAAAAAAAGAAAAGGACTTGGGATAAATATTTTGATATATAACTTGAAATGTCACTGCGAGCTGAGCGAAGCAGCCTCCAGCTAAGAAATTAAATCTCATCAAGAAGTTCATACTATTCAATTGGAGATTGCTTCGTCGGAAAATAGGTCCTCCTCGCAATGACATGAGGTTTCGTCAGGCTTTTTGATTCGCGATTTGTTCCAACGCACTTTTGAACACCTCATACGGTTGCGCGCCGACAATCGCGTAACGGTTATTGATCACGTAGGTTGGCACACCCGTTACACCGATCTGATACGCCCAGCGGACCTCATCCACAACGGTTGCCATATACTTTTCGTTTTCTACTTCATGTTGCATTTCGTCAGCGTTCAAGCCGACTTCTTTCGCGGCAGAGCGAAGGACATCCCATTGACTCGGGTCCAGTCCCTCCGCATAGACTTTGCGAAAGACAACCTTATGGAATTCATTACCTTTGCCATGAACGCGAGCATACGCCGTCGCTTCATGAGCGAGGCGTGTATTGTAGATCCGTTGAGTAGAGACGAATTCCATTCCATAGGATTCCGCCATTTGGCGCAAACGCTCTTCCGAACCCTGGGCACGTGCTTGCTTCACACGCTCGGGCAATTCCCTGCCTTCCGGAGGTGTATCAAAATACAAATAGAACGGACGCCATTCCACGTCAATGTTATGTTCTGTTTTTAGCTTCTCGACCACAGCCTGGCCGACATAACACCACGGTCAAATATAATCAGAGAAAATAGTCAATTTGAAATTCATCATGTCTTCTTGGCGAGTCAAAGCTTGTTAATCTTACATTGGCGTAACGACTCAGCAGCAACCTTGCAAAGGTTATTGTGAAGAGCTTTTTCATGCAGGTGTAAATAGTGTATCGAAATGAGTGCTGATTCTTGAACAAAGCTTCGCAAGGTTGGGCAGGTAGGGGTTGGAAAAGTATAATGAACCTATGCGTGCAAAATTCCCCGTCACTGTGCATTTGTGGTTTTTTCGTGATGATCAAATCCTCCTATCGCGGCGTTTCAATACAGGTTATGCGGACGGACAGTATAGCGTCCCGGCCGGCCATTTGGATGGGGGCGAAACGGTCATGGACGCGGCTGCCCGTGAAGCCGAAGAAGAAGTGGGCGTCAATATTGAACCCGGTGATATGACCTTCTCCACCGTCATGCATCGTATGGAAGGCGATCAGGAGGATGAACGCGTGGATTTCTTTGTCAACGTCCGTGGATGGCAGGGCGAGCCTTTCAACGCTGAGCCGGATAAATGCGATGATTTGCGCTGGGTGGCTATCGATCAATTGCCGGCAAACGTCGTTCCTTATGTAAGGCAGGCTTTAGGGAATCACCTGGCTGGGATTCCATTTGACGAGTTTGGAGCTTAAAAATATGGGATATTTACTTCTCGAAGGCGGCGCGGAATTTGGCGGTCGGATGCGTGATCCCGATCTAAAAGCCATCGAACTGGCGGGTGGATTCGACGCGCCAATCCGCATCATCCCGACGGCTGCCGCGCCTGATAACAATCATCAACGCGCCGGGAGCAACGGGATCCGTTGGTTCCAAAGTTTGGGCGCCAAGGATGTGGTTTCCCTGCCTCTGATTGATAAAGTCAGCGCGAACGATGAGAATATTGCAAAATCACTGCGAGAGGCAAAGCTCATTTATATGCTTGGAGGCTTTACCGGCTACCTTGGTGAGACGCTCAAAGGGAGTGCCGCGTGGCGGGCTGCGCTGGATGCTTATCATAACGATGCGGTCATCGCAGGATCAAGCGCCGGCGCGATGGTGATGTGTGAGTTTTATTATGACCCAAGCCGGGGACAAGTTGTAGATGGATTGAACCTCCTCCCGAATTCAATTGTCCTGCCGCATCACAATACGTTTGGCAAAAGTTGGGCGTCCCGTCTGCTTGAAATTTCTAAAGCGACTCTTGTGGGTATCGATGAGCAAACTGGTATGCTCGACAATGGCCCGCAGGCCTGGACCGTTTACGGTCGTGGCTGTGTGACGCTCTATCGAAATCACAAAATTGAAATCTATGAGGCGGGGAAAGCATTTTCCGTTTAGAATTACGACGAAGTCGAACAGTCACGCGCCTTACGAACGTGACTGTTCCCTATCTAACTATGTTTGATCTCTCCAGTGCTCGTTTTGCCTTTTTGGATCTCGAAACGACCGGGCTTTCGCCCTGGTTCGGTGACCGTATCTGTGAAGTGGGCATTGTTCTCACCGAGGGCAGACGCATCAAGCAGCAGGTTCAGATGCTTGTGAATCCCGAATGTCTGCTTTCACTGGGAGCAGCGAGCACAAGTGGTCTCACAGATGAGCAATTATCCACGGCTGCCTCGTTCGGGGCGGTCTCCGACGAGATCGTCGAATGGCTGAAAGGGACCGTGGTGGTCTGTCACAACGCGCAGTTCGACGTGCAATTCCTCGATAGCGAGTTTCGCCGCCTGGGCCGCGAGATCCAAATCCCAAACCTGGTGGATACCTTACTGCTCGCCCGTCAAAACTTTGACTTGCCTTCTTATAGCTTGCACTTTCTCGCCGAAGCATTCCATGTCCCAATGGTGACTGCCCACCGCGCCCTGCCGGATGCACACACAGGACGCGGGGTCTTTTTCGCGATCATGGATTCGTTGAAACAATTCAATAAGCCGCTGGATGAATACATCGGCATTTACAACTCGCCCGTCTGGCCCAATGATGGGATCCAACTCCCCACCGAATTGGGTGAGGCGATCTACAGCAATAAACGCATGTTCATCCGTTATGTGAACGGAGAGGGCGTCGAGACCGAGCGCTGGATCACGCCCAAGCAGGTGATGGGACTCTCGGATTATGTTTATTTAAAGGCGCATTGTCACTTGCGCAATGGGGAGAGAAACTTTCGATTAGACCGCATCATTGAAGTAAAGGTAGAGGGAGATCAACATATTCGACTTCAACGAGAATGATTTAAGTTTAAACAAACGCGGAGGACTCAGTCCGCGCCAAAAAGAGTGGCTAAAAATGGTTGCACGGGGTGTTCGTAGTTTCTCATGGAGAAGCGCGTTCATTACAATTGGCTTTACGTTTCTGGGACTTTGTATCGTCCTGGCGTTGTACCTGCAAAACGAAAGATCGCGCGCAGCTTTGTTTTCCAGTCCCGTGAATTTGATCGTGTTGATTGGTATGGTACCGCTGATTTTAGGAATTTTGGCCCTGGCAATTTTTCTGAACTATCGCAACGCAAACAAACTTGAAAATTCTGTTACTTCATCAGCATCTGGAGCAGTCCGCTTCGATCAGGATTCTTCAGGTGAAAGCGGCATTACAAGTTATTATGTCTTGGTGGGCAAAAAGAGATTCACCTTCGGCGATGACATGAGTGCAGTTTTCAAAGAGGGAGAGAAATATAAGGTTTATTATTGTAAGTCAGGGGTGTATGAGTTTGTGATGTCGTATGAACCAATTCATTAAGTGACAATCACCTTGAAGGTGACTGTCACTTATAATCGGGGTATGAAAGAATTCATTTATTCCCGCAATGCGGTCTATGAAGCTTTGCGAGCCAAACGGAGAGATATCTTCAGAATCCAAATCGCAGAAGGCGCGCAGGAGAAAGGTCGTCTCGTTGATATTTTGAAGATGGCGAAAGATCGTCGCATTCCCATGGAAAAGGTGCAGCGGGCGCGGCTCGATAAATTCCATCAGAACCACCAGGGCGTGGTGGCAGATGTCAGCGGATATTCCTACAGCGACGTGGTGGAAATCCTTGAACTTGCCAATAAGAAGAATGAACCAGCTTTTGTTTTATTGCTTGATTCGTTGAATGATCCGCAAAATTTCGGAACGTTGTTGAGAACGGCAGAAGCCGTCGGTGTGCACGGCGTGATCATCCCATTGGCGCATACGGTGGAGGTCACGCCGGCGGTGGTCAATGCCTCGTCGGGCGCGAGTGAGCATCTATTGATCGGGCGCGCCAATCTCGCCCAGGCCATCGACGCGTTCAAAGAGGCGGAGGTGTGGATCGTCGGTCTGGATCAGGCCGCGGCTGAGCTGGAACCGGGCAGTCGTCATTTGAAAGGCGCGCTGGGATTGGTGGTCGGCTCGGAGGGCGAGGGTCTCCGTCAGTTGGTCCGCTCCAAATGCGACATCATTTTGAAACTTCCGATGCGCGGTGAGATCGAGTCGCTCAATGCCGCAGTGGCAGGGTCAGTGGCGTTATATCTGGCGTATCTGGCGAGAAAATAAGATGAGGAGAGTACAGTGATCCAGGCAGCTTATCATTTCCCGCGCGGGTTTTTATGGGGAACGGCGACCGCTGCGCACCAGGTGGAAGGCAACAACACAAACAATCAATGGTGGCAGTGGGAACAGAATGGTCATACGCAGGGGACATCTGGCCTGGCAGACGATTGGTGGGGAGGCCGCTGGAAGGAGGACTTCGACCGCGCCGCGGAAGGTGGTCAGAACGCGCATCGCATGTCGGTGGAATGGAGCCGCATCCAGCCCACCCCTGACACTTGGGATGAAGATGCCTTGGATCGTTACCGAACCATGCTGCGCGGACTGCGCGAGCGCGGCCTGACTCCGATGGTTACCTTACATCATTTCACAGATCCGTTGTGGTTCTATGAGGCGGGTGGCTGGGAAAGGGACGAAGCGGTTGCGCTCTTTGAAAAATTTGTCCGTAAGACTGTGGAAGCGTTGAAGGAATATTGTACTTTGTGGTGCACCCTCAATGAGCCAAATGGCTATGCCCTCAATGGATATGTAAATCATGGCGTAGCGATGTTTCCGCCTGGAAAGAATAATATTAGACTTGCATTCCAGGTGGTAGCGATGATGATTCGTGCTCATGCGGCGGCTTATCACGCCATTCATGAGATTCAGAGAGAAGCACGGGTGGGATACGCGTTACATTATCGTTCATTTATTCCCTATCGGACCTGGTCACCGTTGGATAAGCTATCCACTACGATTGCGTTCAACAGCCTAAATAATGGATTCCCTTCGGCTCTGGCTACTGGCGTGATGAAGTCCCCTCTTGGATCCATCCAGATCCCTGAAGCCAAAGGCACGCAGGATTACTTCGGCTTCAATTACTATACCCGAGACTATGTCACCTTTGATCTTCGAAAACCCAGGACGATGTTTGCTCATAACTTCTTCCGGAAAGATGCTGATTTAAGCGTTAACAAATTCATGGCGAATGAGCCAGATGGAATGTTCGAGGGACTAAAATGGATTGTGCGAACCTTTCCAAATTTACCAATCATCATCACGGAAAATGGCGTGGAAGATGCAGATACAGACGATCCTATGCGTCGACGTTATCTTGCTCAGCATATCCACCAGATGTGGCGCGCGGTCAATTTCAACTGGCCCGTGAAGGGGTACTTCCACTGGACGCTGGTAGACAACTTCGAATGGGAGCGTGGCTGGACTCAGAAGTTCGGTCTCTGGGGCCTCGACCGGGAAACCCAAAAACGGATCAAGCGCCCAAGCGTGGATTTATACGCGGAGATTTGCAGAGAGAACGGGTTAACTTCCGAGATGGTACAGAAGTATTGCCCTGAGGTTTTTGATAGGTTATTTCCTGTGTAATCCATGTACAATCCACAATCATCAAAGTGAACAAAGGAGCACAGGGCATGGAAGCCAAAATACGATTATCAGGATTGGACGAGTTGCTTGGGGTCATTTACGGGAACGATATAAATTTGAGTACAGTGCTAGGTGAACTCGGATTTGAGCGATCACAAACCGAACAATTGCAGGATGGGCATCTTGATTCGGTCGCTGCCCAATTTTTAGAAGTGATCCATCAGCGGCTTACCAATGACGCGGGCAAGGATACCTACTATCAAATCCTCAGCCGCCGTTATGGATTGGATGGCAAACCACAGCAGCAGCTTTCTGCTATCGCCGAAATCCATGGCTTCAGCCCGGAATATCTCCGTCAATTATTCGAAGAAATCATTCATCGCTGCCAGAGCAAGACCTGGCAAGTGGAACTGAGAAAAAGCCTGAAGCATATCGTCGTTAATCAACTTGGGAAAATGAATGGACGCCCGAGGCGCGACGATGTTGCTGAGAAGCTGGAGCGTTTATCCAATTTACGCAATGCAGCCGAGTTCACTCGATTAGATTATGAGACCAAGCGGACCCAAATCCTGAAACAGATCCAGTCTGAACTGGACGCGCTCGATACAGAATACAAGCCGGTACTCGAACGTGCCGAAGAAAACATTGCCGGGCTGGAAAATGAGATCAAAACCGATGTGCTGTTATACGGCGAAAGTGTCTCCGGTGGGATGTATCGCGCCACCTATACTCACGGACGCGTCTCCTGGGACAATGAAGGTATGGCGAATTACGCCACGGTACATCCCGACGTGCTTCAATTCCGCAAGCAGGGACAGCCAATCGTTTCATTACGTGTGGTGAATAGAGATTGAATTTTCCTTCTGAATTCATTAGTAACATCGAAGGTGTATTTGGCGAGGCGGGCAGGCAATTCCTTGCCAATATTCCTGCGTTGATTGACGAGGCATCCGCACGCTGGGTCTTGACGGATGTTCAACCTTCTCCCAATCTTTCCTATAATTTTGTGGCTTTTGCAAAGCACGCTTCGACTACGGGTCCCGATGGAACCTCTCAACCCTCCACTCAGCGCGAAGTTGTGCTCAAGATGGGCGTGCCAAATAGTGATATGGAAAGTGAAATTGCAGCCTTGCGTCTTTTCAATGGCGAGGGTGCCTGTCGCCTGATTGATTATGATGAAGAAAAGTCTTGGATGCTGCTGGAACGTTTAAGGCCAGGTGTGATGCTATCCACGCTGGAGGATGACGAAGAAGCCACACATATCGCAGCAGATGTGATGCAAAAGATCTGGAGACCTGCCCCAAAAGACGATGTATTTATTCGATTATCAGACTGGTTCGATGGGTTGAAAGGTTTGCGTTCGATGTTCAACGGTGGGACAGGTCCGCTTAATGAGAAATTGGTCCATCGAGTTGAACATTCAGCAAAAGATTTCCTTGCCGAGAATCACCAGCTCGTCCTCATGCATGGAGACTTCCATCATTTCAATATTTTATCGTCGGAGCGCGGCTGGCTGGTGATCGACCCGAAGGGAGTCATAGGTCCGGCGGGCTACGAGGTGGGTCCGTTCCTTATCAATCCATGGGGTGATTTATTAAGCGGGAAGAATTATCGGCAGATGACAAATCGGCGGATCGATATCCTGCATGAAAGATTGGGATTCGAGCGTGAGCGCATCCGAGAATGGGGATTGGCACACGCGATCCTTTCGGCGTGGTGGAGCATCGAAGACCATGGGGATTGGCATTATGCATTGGCATTTGCCGAAATGATCGCTGATCTGGATATAAAATAATTGATGTCAAGTAGGGGCGACCCGTCAGGATGGTTGAGCATCTCTACTCCCTCCGGGCGGGTCGCCCCTACTTCATGATGTAAATAAAAACATACAGCCCCTCGTGTAAGAGGCTGTATGTTTTAGGAACGATGCTTTTACCTGCCAATCAAGGAAAATATTGCGACGCCGAGTGCAAGGAGTCCCATGATGATCCCTGGGATCGTCAGGCCGAAGGCTGATAGGCCATAGAAAAGAAAGAACAGAATCAGGCACCAGGTAGCAATCGAACTAGGCATTCTCATTTTCATTCTCCTTTGGGAAAAATAACGGTAGGCTCCGCGAGCCTGCTACTTAATTAAACACAAACAAGATAAACACGTTACGAGGCTGGCGTTAGGAATGCATAACATCGAAAACATCATATCATTCTCACGAAGTACACCGTGACGGTGTGAACGACCGAAGGGAGTGACACTGGCACCGCACGATTTGCTTAGCAAATCGAGTGCAGGTCAGAATCCCTGTGGATTTGAGCCGTATGGCTCAGATCCACAGGAGACCCTTCGCTACGCTCAGGGAAACATATTATTTGTGTCTTTGAATTTAGGCACTCCCCTGGCATTTTTCAGCAAAACAGCTTGATCTGGGATGGTAAAATTGACGTTTATGGCTGTAACTACTCCTGCTGAATTTTCGATGCACCGTAAATACCTTGCTGACCGAAGCACGCCAGTCCGGTGGATTTGGTCACATGTGCGCCGTCACGGGTGGATCATCACGATGATGGTGCTTGGCGCGGTGGGTAACGCCGGACTGGCTGCGGTGGTCCCCGTGTTGACAGGAGATGCCTTCAATGCCATGCTCAAGCCGGTTCCGGATACGAGTGTCCTGATCCCACTGGCATTGATTATTGGTACCTCACAGATCATACGCGGAGTCCTGCAACTGGGACGCAACTTCGGTGCCGAATTGCTCGCGCAGAAACTGGAACGCTCCGTGCGTGATGAACTGTATCTTTCCCTGCTTGGCAAAAGCATGACCTTTCACAACCTCCAGCCGGTGGGCGATACGATGGCGCGTGCTACCAATGACGTACGCGAAGTCAATTATATGTTCAGTCCCGGCGTTAATCTTGTAGTGGGCTCATTCATCTTCATCCTGATGCCTATCTTTGTCGCCGGGCGCTATCATCCAAGCCTTGTCATTACGCCAATCGTTTTTATCCTGCTCTATTTCGTCTTTCTTGTCCGTTATCTAAAAACCCTTGCGCCGATTACCGATGAAGTCCGTTCTACGTTTGGTGTGATGAACACCCATCTTGCCGAATCATTGGATGGTGTGGAAGTGGTCAAAGGTGCCTCACAGGAGGATGCCGAAGTAGATCGCTTTGTCATGAATGCCAGCCGCGTGCGTAATGCATTTGTGAAGCAGGGTGACCTTGAGGGACGCTATGTGGCGATGCTCCTGCTCGGGTGCGCCTATGCCTTTGGTCTGTTCCATGCCCTGCTGCTTTTTCGCAGCGGCGCACTTAATCTCGGCGCGGTGGTGGCCTATTTTGGTTTGCTAAGACTGCTGGAGTTCCCGACCTTCACAGCGACCTTTGCGTACTCACAGATTTCATCGGGCATTTCCAGCGCACGCCGCATTTTGGACCTGATCAACCGCGAGACGAACCTCGACCAGAACACGCAAGGCTATACAGATGCGATAAAAGGTGAAGTGGAGTTTAGGAACGTCAGTTTCACTTACACACAGAGCGGAACAAATGGCAGCCAACCTTCACGGGAGGATGTTTTGCAAGACATCTCCTTCAAAGTAAAACCTGGACAAACAGTTGCCATCGTTGGGCAAACAGGCGCAGGCAAAACATCCATGGTCAGGCTCATCAATCGGACCTACGATGTCACGCAGGGACAAGTCCTGGTGGATGGTGTGGATGTGCACGATTGGAATCTCGCGGCCCTGCGTTCACAAATCTCGATGATCGAGCAGGATATTTTTCTGTTCTCGCGTTCTGTCGGCGACAACATCGCTTTTGGGAAACCGGAGTCAACGCAAAGTGAGGTCGAGCTGGCCGCCAGGTCTGCACAGGCGGATGATTTCATCCAGACGTTTGACAGGGGCTATGGGACCGTTGTGGGCGAAAGAGGCGTCACCCTTTCAGGCGGGCAGCGTCAACGACTCGCTCTGGCGCGCGCCTTCCTCACCGATCCACATATTTTGATCCTGGACGATTCCACTTCCGCGATTGACTCAGCTACTGAAGACAAGATCCAGCGCGCCATCTCCAATGCAGCCCGCGGCCGGACGACATTTATCATCACCCATCGCCTGTCGCAAATCCGCTGGGCAGACCTGATCATTGTGTTGCGAAAAGGCAGGATCGCAGCCATCGGCACGCATGAGGAATTGATGAAAACCTCCGAAGCATATTCGAGGATATTTAGAGAATAGAGTTGGAGTCCAAAGTCTTTGCGGAGCACCCCTGTGGGGCCTGACTTTGGCGAGGCATGGACATGCCAACGTCCGGAGACGTTGAGTCCGTTATTGAAAGAGAGTTTATGGGTTTCTTTGCTGGACTAAATGACGAAAAATACGACCGTCAGTACTCAGACCGGGAACTGTTGCGTCGCATTCTGGAATACTTTAAACCACAGACGGCGCGGTTCGTGTGGGTGTTCGCTCTGGTCATTGTGTTGGCGGGTATTGGGGCAGCACTGCCAGTCGTCGTTGCAAAAATGGTGGATTTGCTCAAGGGAGAGCCCTCGTTGCAGGCCATTAGCCTGGTTAGTCTGGCGGTGCTGCTGATTGGCATTGGTCTGTGGGGATTGAACTGGGCGAGGCGTGGTCTGGTTGTGCGTGCCGTGGGTGATGTGGTTCTTGATTTGCGCACCCGCGCGTTCCGGGCTGCGGCAGAACATGATCTTTCCTTCTACGATCAATTTTCATCAGGGCGCATCGTCTCGCGCATCACCTCGGATACGAATGATTTCGGTCAACTGGTTGTCATTGTCACCGATGTGGGTTCACAAATTGTTCAAGCCATTATTCTCGGTGTCGTATTGTTCCGCACCGACTTGAAATTGTCGTTGCTGTTGATGGCGTTCCTACCGGCTATCTTTGCCGTGGCAGCGGGTTTCCGCGTGCTGGCCCGTAAAGTGACGAAGCGCGGCATGAAAGCCATGGCGGATGTCAATGCTGCCATCAAAGAGACCATCAGCGGCATCTCGATTGCGAAAAATTTTCGTCAGGAGGAGAGCATCTTCAAATCCTTCGACGAATCAAACCAGCAATCCTATCAAGTCAATGTGCAACGCGGCTTTGTGCTCTCGCTGGTCTTTCCCACCCTTAACGCATTGGGCGGAATCTTCACCGCCATCCTCATTTATGTGGGCGGATTGAGCGCAGCGCAGGGCATTGTCACGGTTGGCGCATGGTATCTCTTCATTATGAGCCTCGATCAGTTCTTCTTCCCGGTGCTCAATCTCTCCGCGTTCTGGGCGCAGATCCAGGCTGGACTCTCCGCGGCCGAACGCGCCTTCGCCTTGATCGACGCTGACCCAAATGTCGTTCAAACGGATCATCAGGATGTGCCCCGCTTAAAGGGAAAAATCCTCTTCGACGATCTACACTTCCGTTATACGGATAACGAGCCGATCCTGACTCACTTCAACCTGCTCGTGCAACCTGGAGAAACTCTGGCCCTGGTTGGTCACACCGGCGCGGGGAAATCATCCATTGCGAAATTGATCGCGCGCTTTTACGAATACCAACAGGGACGTTTACTGATCGATGACCATGACATCCGCACATTTGACCTGGCGCAATACCGCCGTCAACTTGGGATTGTTTCACAGGTTCCATTTTTGTTCTCGGGTACGGTGGCAGAGAACATTCGTTATGCCGCGCCGGAAGTGACCGATGACGAGATGCTGAGAATGGCGCGCAAAATTGGAGAGGGCGAATGGCTGGAAACGCTTCCAAACGGAATCCGGACCGAGGTCGGCGAAAGAGGCGGACGTCTCTCGATGGGGCAGCGTCAACTCGTCGCGTTGATGCGCGTCCTGATGCAAAGACCGGCGATCTTCATCCTGGATGAAGCGACGGCCAGCATCGATCCATTTACGGAATGGCAGATCCAGCAGGCGTTGAATCTCATCCTGAAAAATTCGACGAGCATTTTGATCGCACATCGTCTATCCACCGTGAAAGCTGCCGACCGCATCGTTGTGATGGAAAAGGGAACGATTATCGAAGAAGGGAATCACAATAGCTTGCTGGCACAGGGTGGACATTACGCGACGCTTTACAATACTTATTTCCGCCATCAAAGTCTGGCGTATGTTGAGAAAGCAAAGGAACTTATTGGGGATGATTAAAGGGCGGTGAGATTACAGATCACGCTGGATGACCAAACTAACAGTTACCCCAAGGAGAGCCAGCTTGATGACTTGCTATATTCAAAATAGAGTTGGGCAGAATATGTCAATCTGCCCAACTCTATTTCAAGATCCTTTTATGGCAAGTTGAACGTTCTTACTAAAAACACTGCCATTTGGGCACGCGTAGCCGGTACTTCTGGACAATAATTCCCATTGCCACAACCGGCGGTAATCCCTTCGGTCACCAGCTGCTTGATCCAGGCGGCTGCCCAGTAGCTAGTGGACACATCGCTAAAACCAGTGCTGCCTCCTACCGCAGGCGGATTATAGGCAGAACCATGTTTGGAACGTAGCAGGAAGACGGCCATCTGGGCACGGGTCACAACTCCTTCTGGACAGTAGATGCCCGTCCCACAACCTGCGGTAATTCCCTCGGCTGCCAATTGCTTGATCCAGGCGGCTGCCCAATAGCTAGTGGGCACATCGCTAAAACCAGTGCTGCCTCCTACCGCAGGCGGATTATAGGCAGAACCATGGATGCCGCGCTCGAGGAAGACTGCCATTTGGGCGCGTGTGACCGTACCGTCCGGGCAATACTGGAGCGGGTTTACGCTGCAGCCACTTGTGATCCCGGCGTCATAAAGGCGTTCAATATAACTCCATGCCCAATAGTTAAGTTGCACATCCTCAAAGGTAGTGGTTATCTCATAGGCTCCAATATCACAATGACTGCCTTGCGGACGAGTCACTCCGCGCTGATCTGTGGATGGACAACTTGCATCATCACCGGCATTGATCGCAGGGGAACTCGCCCGGAGTGCCATCGTCTGTGTTGAACCACCATTATTGGTGAGCGAATCAAGCATTGGATCACTGGAAAGAAGTGAAGTACCACACGACTCAGCGCCGGCTCCTGTTGTTTCAATCAGATTATTGATATTTTCAACCGCCGGTGTCGTATTGCTTTTAATACAATCCACTCCACTCGTTGAGTTGGCAAGGATCGAGTTACGCAACGACAACACACCTCCAAGACCGTTTCGAACGGCGCCTCCATTTGAGGAATTGTTATTGGAGAACGTGCCGTTGGTGATATTCAGTCTACCCAGGTTGGCAACTCCACCTCCTGCAGGAGCACTATTGCCATAAAAAGTACTGTTCGTGATCACCACCGGATTTGTATCATTATCGGCAGTAATCGCACCCCCAGAGTTGGCTGAGGTATTGGTGGAAAAAGTGCTGTTGGCAATCGTTGCATTACAGGTAGTGTAGATCGCTCCTCCATCCCCAAATCCGGATGGCGCATGATTGGAAGAGTAGGTACTATTCATTACTGTCAGTGTTCCTAATCCGTCACACATAATTCCCCCACCTCTTGCAGCACCATTATTGTTAAAATCACTTCCGTCTATCGTCAAAACACCGGGGAAACTATTATAGATAGCTCCGCCATCCGCGGTGGCATTGCTATCGGAAATGGTGCTGTTGGTCACCGTCAGTGTGCCCCCATTGTTAGAAATCGCACCACCATTGCCTGTTGCCTTACCGTTCTTGATGCTAAGGCTGTTCATGACGACCGTGACACCTGAAGTTAACCGAAATGCCCTCACGCTGTTGTTTCCACTAATATTGATCTTGGATGCCAGCGAAGAGCCATCAACGGTCAAATTTTTATCAATCACAAGTTCAGAACTGAGTGTAATCGTCTGTCCAGCAAGGGATGGGTCAAATGTGATCCCATTTCCAGCAGTTGAGTTGATGATTGTCTGCCGCAAGGAGCCTGCACCGCTATCATTTGCATTCGTAACAATAAGTGCAGGAATAGCGGTGTAATTCTGTCCAGTCTGATCTGCAACTACGCTGGAGTAAAGTAAGCTGGCTGGAGAGAAAACGTAACCACTCTTTGAGGGTGTGACAGTACCAGACCAACCAGAGGGCACACCGAAGGAATAGTTTCCACTTCCATCCGTAGAGGTAGAACCACCTGTATAGTTCAACGTGACACCCGCCACGCCGGCATTCCCGGAAATACTGAAGCAAGTGTTTGTCAGAGATACATCGTCTAGATTAAATGTAACCGTCTGGGATGGACTATGCTTATACTGACGGCTAAAAAATTCCACTTTGTGGACAGCACCATTAGCATAAGCGCTCACATCGTGGCTCACTAGAGTATAAGATGGATAGGTGCTTTGTTGAGTGGCATTCGCTGTAAATACTGGCGCGCCATCAATCAATACATTAAACACATCATTTGCATCACCACCTGCATCACCGATCCAAAGATAAAATTGGAGTGTAGCGCTACAACTATTTGGAAACGAAACGTTCTGATAAACGTCGGCGACCTCAGGAGAGAGCACGTCGGGGTCGCTCCAGTCGAGACCACCGAATTGCCCCCATACCGTGCCTGTACGTGGCCCTCCTGTTGCAACTGTGCAGTCTACAACAGTACTTTTACACACAGGCGTGTCAGAGTTTGTGGAACTTTGCTTCCAAATGACTGTAGACCCATAAGCTGCTTCCAGGCTGGGATCTTGCACCAGGTTCGTTAGGGCACTAACTTTCCCCACTGGCATAGTCAACAAACTAAGTAAGACAAGTACAGCAAGTAAAACATTGAATGTGCTTCGCATCGCATCCTCCTGACTTAAATGTTAAATGACCAACCTCTATGGTTTCATCAACAAGACGAAGTGACTTGGAAATTGTTACACTATTTGGATAGTAAATCTCGTCTTTTTGTTACAGTTCGCTTTTACGAGCCAACCAGCTTTTAATCAAGCAATAAAACACAAACAACCCATAGCTTAACTGCTTTTATTCGTATATAGAAGTTAAATGAAATAGTTGCTCACATACACGCGAGTGCTTCGTCCAGGTAAAAGAACTTGTTGGGAATGATTATTAAGAGTGGACGACCGCTCTAGACGGTCGTCCACTCTTTATACATGCTTTGTGCTATACGGGTCCAGTGCATCCCGCAGACCATCCCCTACAAAATTGATGCCAAGCACAGTCAGCAGGATCAAAGTGCCGGGGAAGAACCAAAGCCAGGGAGCCGAGTCGAGATATTGATAGGCGCCATCGAGCATGTTGCCCCATGTGGCCGTCGCGCCCTGGACGCCCAGACCCAGAAAACTGACGTAGGCCTCCAGCAGGATCGCGTTTGCCACGCCAAGTGTTGCACTCACGATCAGGGGCGCGATGGTATTTGGCAGGAGGTGCAGGAAAATAATACGGCTGTCAGAGGCGCCCAGCGCACGTGAGGCAGAAATATAATCCCGCTCGCGCAGAGACAGCACATTGGCACGCACGATGCGCGCCAGGTACATCCAGGAAGTGGCGCCAATAATAATAATGATCAGGATCACGCTGCCTGTGAGCTGACGGCCAAAGAAATTAAAGGTCGGTAACCCGCCGCTAAAGAAATGTGCGCCGATAATCAACAGGAACAGGGGCGGGATATTGAGCATGGCTTCCGTAAAACGCATCAACGCGCTGTCCACCCAGCCCCCATAATAGGCTGCCAGGGAGCCAATCACCGCACCCAGGATCACCTCTACCAGCGCAGCGCAAATACCGATTAGTATGGAGATCTGACCGCCGTAAATGGTGCGCGCAAAGATATCGCGGCCGATTACATCTGTGCCAAAGATATGGGTGGCGGAGGGAGATTTCAGCTTCAAGTGAGTGTCATTGCAATTTGCCCAGGCTTCGCCGCTTACATTTTGCTTGATCGGCGTGCAATACCCTTGCGAGGCAAAACTGCCAAAGCTGATATAGAGTATTAATAAGACCAGGAGCACCAATCCAAACATCGCCATGCGATGTCTACGGAACCGGCGTACGCCAATCTTCAAGGGCGAGAGCGGCGCCGAGGCAGCTTGCTTGGTGAGGGTCTCTTTGGGTAAAGTGGTAGAAGCAGTATCCGTCATGATGAACTTTATCCCAGACGAATGCGAGGATCTACAAAAGAATAAACGATGTCGGTCAGGATCTGGAAGATCACAACCGCAATTGAAATCAACATCAGAATGCCCATGAGCACGGGGAAATCTGCGCGGGCTGTGTGATCGATAAATAATCGTCCCATCCCAGGCCACGCAAAGATACGTTCCGTGACCACAGCACCCGCCATAAGGAAGGGAATGTCAAGCCCGATCAAGGTAATGAACGGAAGTGCCGCGTTGGGTAATGCATGACGCAACACGACATAGATCGCGCGTACCCCTTTGGCGCGTGCCGTACGAACATAATCCTGGCTGAGCACTTCGAGCACACTCGATCTCACAAAACGACTATAGCCTGCGATACTGATGATTGCCAGCGTCGTGACAGGCAGGACCATATGCTGAATTAACTGACCGGGCGTCTTCCCCACCTGGGGATCAAACATGCCTACGGTGGGCAGATAAGGCAATCCCCACTTGCGGAAATTGACAGCAAAAATATACATCAACATCAAAGCCAGCCAGAAGACCGGCATGGAATAGCCTACAAAAGAAAGCCCGGTGACTATATTATCGAACAATGAATAAGGTTTGAGGGCGGAATATAAACCAATGGTCAGTGACAAAATAATAATAACGATCTCAGCGGTGACCATCAGAATCAACGTATTGGGTAAGCGCTGACTAATCATCTCCAAAACAGGTCGGCGCGTGACGAGTGAATTGCCCCAATCGCCGCGCAAAATCCCTTGGCGTTTGCCAGAGGTTTCCGGCACACCATCTCCATCCATGTCAATTTTTTGCCAGTCGTTACCGATCAGCCAGGTGAAATATTGCATATAGGGAGGCTGATCCAACCCCAATTGGCGCCTGAGGCGTTCTTTATCTTCTGGACGAGGAGGAGTACGCGCACCCAGCGTCGCAATAGGGTCACCAAAGGCTTGCATCAATGTGAACAGGATTACGCTGATGATAAAAAGTTGGGGAATGGCTTGTGCCAACCGGCGGAGGATATAAGTGGTCATGATGATCAATAAATCAGCCTGTCGGGTTATACAACCCGACAGGCTTTTGTTTGGATTAGATTACTGGCTTACTTCCCAATCCTGTACGTTCCAGAATGGGTATACACCGGAAAGTTCAACGTTCTTGACACGGCTGTTGATGGACCAAAGATCCGGGTCCTTCCACATACCAATGTAAAGCACTTCATCATACATCTTTTGTTGAATCTGTTTGTATAAATCAATGCGTTTATTGGGATCCAATGTGCTGGCTTGTTCCGTCAGGAGTTTATCCATGTCAGGGTTGCAATAACCCTGCCAGTTGGCGCCATCCGGGTTATCTGCACTGGAAATTTGCTCACACAGCCAGTTGTTAGAGGCTTCCGGGTCCGGGAATCCGTTCGACACACTGGAATATTCAGCCACATCATACAGGCCCTGGGCCTGCGGTCCATCGTTATTGAAGCCATTCCAGAATACATCGCTGGAGTAGTTGACCAGTTCCGCGCCGATGCCCACCTGACTCCATTGCTGCTCCACCACCGCTTGCACGTTCTTGCGCAGTTCCCGGTCATTGGTGATATAGCGCAGTTTCAGTTCAACACCATCCTTATCGCGCGTCCCATCCCCATTGGTGTCTTTCCAGCCAGCAGCATCCAGTAATTGCTTGGCCTGCTCCGGGTCATAGGGATAAGGCTTGAGATTCGTATCGCCATAGGGCGGATTGTTATCCCAGAAGTTCGTGTTGACCGGGTTAACCGTATCTACCAGCAGATCCTTTACGATACTAAATCGGTCTGTAGCAAGGGCAAGGGCTTTGCGGACGTTCACATCCAACATCGCGGGATGGGCAGTCTCGGGATTCACATTCAAGAACCAGCCTTCATCATAGCCCGATGCCACCGCGACCACCTTCACGTTACCGCCAGCCTCGAGTTTCTCGATCTGGTCTGAAGAGAGGAACACACCGATGTCCGTATCGCCGGCGATGATGGCAGCTTCCTGGGCAGCATCATCGGGTACGATGCGAACGAAGACCTGCTCGATCTTGGGCGGCGCGATCCAATTCGGGTTGGCGGTGAAGGAGATGTGACTGCCGGTTTCCCATTCACTGAATACAAACGGACCCACGCCCACGGTGGGAGCACGGTTCCATTCTGCATTATCCAGTGTACCTTCACTATCGAAGACCGGCTGCAGAACATGTTTGGGCAAAACGAAATAGAACAGTGTCGTCATCCAGGCAGCAAATGGTTTATTGAAGTTAACCACTACCGTTGTGGGATCGGGTGCTTCCACGCTGGTTACGAACTCTTCATAAGGGTAACGACTTTGGACAACGTTCTTCTCCGACATGATCATGTCATAGGTAAAAACCAAGTCATCGGAGGTAAGGGGCTCGCCATCACTCCACGTGATATCGTCACGCAGTTTGATGGTGATAGTCTTGCCATCTTCACTCAAACCACCATTTTCAACCGTCGGGATTTCAGCCGCAAGTACAGGAACAGGCTTTGCATCCATATCAAAATTCCAGACCGGCTTCAGCCAGAATTCGCGCAAAATACCTGAGAAGTACATGGTTGTATAGAGTGGGTTGAGATTATCCGGCTCTTGCGTAAAAGTGATGGTAACTGTTCCAGTGGGAGTCGGCGCGGGGGGTTCAGTAGCTACTTCCGTCGGCGCTTCGGTAGCGGGAGCTTCTGTAACAGCCGGGGGTTCTGTGGCGGCTGGAGGTTGTGTTGCAGGAGCAGCCCCACCACAGGCTGTCAGGATCATGCTCGTCAGGACAACAAGCGACATCAAGATATATAGGTTACGTTTCACGGTTTCTCCTCCTGAGAGAATAGGTTAAATATCAGTGGTTGGAAAATCAAAAGGGTTTCTCTGTCGCGGAACCTCCTTCCGAATCGTAGGAAGATTAATCACTCATTTCAGAAACATGTTCATGTGATGTCGATCTGCCCTATAAAACCCTGTCACAACTGGAGGGTTTCCAGGGCCGATTCCGCTTCATTGACGTAGCCGGTAATTCCCCGGCCAATAATTTTTGTCCACCCTACGTTGGATTTCTAACTTACGTGTGCCAGCCGCGGATCAAGCGCATCTCGCAGCCCATCACCTAAAAGATTAAAGGATAACACGGTAAGAGCAATAGCTATCCCTGGAAAGAACACGAGATGTGGCGCCGTGAAAACCTGGTTGCGTTCCGCGCCCAGCATTGCGCCCCACTCAGGTGTGGGCGGCTGTGCACCAAGGCCAAGAAAAGAGAGCGCAGCGGCGTCGAGGATCGCGGTAGCGATTCCAAGTGTGCCCTGCACGATGAGCGGGGTCAGTGCATTGGGGAGAATGCGCTTGAAGAGGATCTCGTTGGTATTCCCACCCATGGCACGCGTCGCGGAGACATAGTCCATTTCACGGACGGATAGGACACTAGCGCGTACGACACGCGCATACGTCGGGATGGAGACAATGCCAATCGCAAGCAGAGCATTTTGAAGTCCAGGTCCAAGAACCGTGACGATGGCAATTGCCAAAAGGAGCGAGGGAAATGCCAGCAGCACATCCATGACGCGCATGACGGAATTGTCAATCCAGCCGCCAAAATAACCACTTAATGCTCCAAGAACGGTCCCGATGAAAATTGCAAATGTGACTGTGGAAAGACCGATGATCAGGCTCAGACGTGCTCCATATAAAAGGCGGCTGAACTCATCTCGTACATTCCCATCCGTTCCCAGGATATGCTGAGGCTTAGATGCGTCACAACCAAACGCATGAATACAAGGAGCTTCACGTTTGCCAACATTTTCTCGCCCAATTAGCGGCTGAAGAGGGTCATAGGGGGCAAGCCATTGAGCGGTAAGCGCAATAAAAACCAGGATTGCAAGAATCACTATGCCCACAATCGCAGATTTGCGATGCAGGAGACGGCGAAACGTAATGTTCCACAGGCTCACGGAGCGAAGTGCTGTCCCTTCGGCATCCAGTTTGGCAATGGCTTGAATTTGTTGGGTCATGGCTAATCCAGTCGAATGCGGGGATCAAGGTAGGCGTAAGAGATATCCACGATAAGATTTAATACAACAAAGAAGATTGCAATCACGACGGTAAATGCCTGCACGATCCCATAGTCACGCGCGGTAATCGCTTCATAAAGGATGCGTCCCACACCCGAGAGGTTAAACACGGTTTCTGTAAGAACGGCGCCACCCAGCAAGCTTCCCAGTGAAAGACCAATGACTGTCACCAGCGGGAGGAGCGCATTGCGAAAGGCGTGCTTCATCACCACTGCCCTTTGCGTCAACCCCTTGGCGCGTGCCGTTCGGATGTAATCCTGCCCCAGGACTTCCAGCATTGCCGAACGCGTCATGCGTGCAATCAATGCCATGGGGATGGTGCCCAAGGCAGCCGCTGGCAGAATCAAATGGACGATTGCATCTTTGACAAGCTTGAAGTTGGTGCTCAGAAGCCCGTTCAAAATATTCATGCGGCTGAGGAAATTCAGAATTGTGAAAGTAGTGGTACCCGGGGTGAGCTTGAGATCCCATACCTGATAAAAAGGAACAGTGATCAACCCGGGCGAGAGTCTTCCCGAAGGAGGTAGCTGGAACGGCGTACCTTTGAGGGCAAGCGCGAAAATATACGCCAGCATCAAGCCCAGCCAGAAGACCGGCATCGAGACCCCTGTGTTCGCCCATAGCATCGTGAGTACATCCACCCAGGTGTTATGGCGGATAGCTGAGATTACTCCCAGAGGAATGCCAACAAAGATGCTGACCAAAAGAGCGGCAAAACTTAACTCAACCGTAATGGGGAGTCTCTCCATCAGCAGAGCAGTGACAGGTTTTGAAAAACGAAACGAACGTCCAAAATCGCCATGAGCAATTTCATTTACATAATAACCAAATTGAACAAGAATCGGTTTATCCAACCCATGACGATGAATAAATTCATTGCATACCACGTCAGTGGCTTTTTCCCCCAGAATTGCGCGGCATGGATCACCGGGGATTAAACGTCCCAGAGTAAACGTGGCAAACAAAATCCCAAATAATACCGGAATGCTTAGAAGAATGCGTCGGAGGATATAAGTGGTCATTGACTTTTAGAGTTCCCCCGGCGAGATATCTCGCCGGGGGAAAATAGCCTACGGTGTTTATTGAGGAGGTGCATTCAGGAACGTGCCAAAGAGGCCGCTCCAGTAATCGAATGCGCCAGTGTTGCCTTTGTGAAGCGGACTCCCCGCATCCCATTGCAAATTAAGGGAGGTAATCACATCATTTGCATCCAGGGTGGAACCATCATGGAACTTGACACCCTTGCGCAGGTGGAAGGTCCACTCCGTCAGGTCAGCATTGGGTTCATAGGATTCTGCCAAAGCCGGTTCGACCTCGGTACCACCCACTTTATAAGCAAGCAGGGACTGCGTTACCTGCTCACAGGCACGCAGGGATTCGCCGTCGGTCTCATCCGCACAGAAGAGCGAAATCGGTTCCGCATTCTGCATCCAGACGAACGTATCCTGTCCGGGTACGCTCATCACCGAAAAGTTCTCGTTGCCAAGCGGACTGGTATGAGCACCTTCCACGGTTGCCTTGAAAGCCACCGCAGAACCGCCGTGAGCAATCGGGATCATGGGAACGTGCTGCTTAATGGCGTTGTTGGCTGCCTCATAGAATGGCTTGCGTTCATCATCGGAAGCCAGTTGAGCACCTTTTGCCAGGGCTTCAGTAATATCGTCAAACTTATCACCGAATTGATCGGAGGCACCAGCACCGAAGTGATAGCCCAGGAAGTTCGTCTGATCAGGATAATCAGCACCCCAACCCAGCAGGTATATCCCCTGTAACTGTCCGGCCGAAGCCGCGTCCAGGAAGGCACCTGATTCCATCACTTCAATTTTCACGGTGATGTTCAGGTTCTCTTTCAATTGAGACTGGATGTCCTGAGCCACAACGTTCGGATCAGGCAGGTAGCCACGGACGACATCCCGGTAGTTTAAAACGGTTTCAAAACCATCGGGATAGCCAGCATCGGCTAGCATTTGCTTTGCCTTGGCCGCATCGAAGTCATACCACTTATCACCCACACAACCATTCGCGATGGCACAGGGGGTGAAATAGTCAGCGACCTCGGAACCAGTGGGATAGAAATTATCCACGATGCGTTGGCGATCGATGCCCATCGCAATCGCCTGGCGAACTTCTTCCTTAGCCAATGGATTCTTGGTGTTGTCGAAACCTTCCGTCTTGGGGTTGTTGTTAAACCCAACGTACATCACATTGAGCGCCGGGCGGGTGATCAACTGGAGATTGGAATCATTCTGAACGGTCTCGAAATCATCCGGACCCACATTGTCAATCGCATCCACGGTGCCCGATTGAAGTTCGAGCAGGCGCTGAGCTGACTCAGTGCCCCAGCGGAACACCAGGGTTTGATTCTTGGCAGGGTCACCCCAGTAATCATCAAACTTTGTGAATACCAATTGATTGCCACGTTCCCAGGATTCGAGCTTATAGGGACCTGTGCCAATCGGCTTTTCCAAAATATCACCTGTCGCGCCAGTGGACTCAAGATATTCCTGAGGCTGGATCGCAAAGGATGAAAACGCGATCTTTGCGGGCATAGCAGGATCGGGTACGCAGAGCGTAAATTTGACAGTGAATTCATCCACTGCTTCCATGGACTTAAATTCGCCGCCGTAATCACAATTGGGAGCATCCATCTTCAAGCCTTCATACGCAGGGGCTTCGGTGGGGGCTTCCGTCGCAGGTGCTTCAGTGGCTGCAGGTGCCTGAGTGGCAGGTGCTTCAGTAGCTGCTGGCGCCTGGGTGGCAGGGGCGCCACCGCAAGCTGAGAGTGCCATACTCGCAAGAACCAGAAGCGACAACAAAACAAATAGGTTGCGTTTCACGTTTCTCCTCCTGAGAGAAATTTAGTTTGGATTCAGTTACGTACAGTGAGGGAAATCGGAATGTATCTGCGGCGAAGCACCTCCTTCCGAAGTGAGTGAACAGATTATACAGCAAAAAGAAATTTAGGTAACGGGTAGCGGAATACCCAATCCATTTAACACTACTTTAGAGGGGTCTTTTGGCCAAAGACCAGGGATTTTTGTATTGCACTTTGGGCATGTCCCTTCATCAGTGAGGTCATATTTATGGATGATATAGCCCTGTCTTTGAATCAACGGATGGTTGCAGTGTGGGCAAAACGTATCTTCGTACTCTCCAACCTGACCCGGCAAATTCCCGGCGTACACAAATCGTAATCCTGCTTCGTGCCCGATCTCCGCTGCGCGTAAAAGCGTCTTCGCATCGGTATTCTCCGGGTCAGTCATTTTATAATCTTTATGAAATGCAGTCACATGCCAGGGAATATCTCTGGATACACCTGCAATAAAGCGTGCCGCGTCCCAGAGTTCTTCATTTGAATCATTAAAACCGGGAATAGTGAGGGTCACAATTTCGACCCATAATCCCAGATCATGGGCGCGCTTGATCCCATCCAGCGTGTTTTGCAGAACGCCACCCAGTTTGCGATAGTTCTTATCCTGCATACACTTGAGATCAACTTTATAAGCCGAGATATACGGGCGGATATACTCCATCACTTCCGGAGTGTTGTTGCCATTCGAAACGTAGGCACACATCAGGCCGTCCGCTTTGGCTTCCTTGAATATCTCCACCGCCCATTCGCTGGTGATCAGCGGCTCGTTATAAGACGAAACGACTGTCGAAGCGTGCGTTCGATGGGCAAGCCGCACCATCTCTTTTGGAGAAATCTTGCGGATTAAATTGATTGCCGCATCCGAAGATGGGTCGCGCATAGCTTGGGAGGTTAACCAGTTCTGGCAATAGCCACAATGGAAATCGCAACCGAGCATGCCAAATGTCAGTGCATTGCTTCCGGGATTCACGTGAAAGAATGGTTTCTTTTCAATGGGATCACTTTGCAACGCAGCGACATAGCCCCACGGAACACGCAACTCTCCGCCTTTATTGAACCGCACCTGACAGATCCCCCGTTTCCCCTCCCGGATCTTACAGCGATGTCCACAGGCATAACATTCGATTGTGTTGTCATCGAGTTTTTTATAGAGCTCCCCCGTCACCGTTAATGTATCCAGGTAATCACCAATTGTTGTACTCATACGAACCTTCTACTTTTACCGTTTGTTTAATAAAAATTAACCTTCCACGTGTTTATAGGCTGAAATTCAAACCTCAAATTTAGTAAATTATGCGGCACTCCGCAATTCAGTCATCCCTTATAATACCTCAAATGCTTACTGTTTGTATCCAAGCCGGTGGACAGTCTTCCCGCATGGGAGAGGACAAGGCTCTCAAAACCTTTCTTGGACGCCCGCTCATTCAACGCGTGATTGAGAGACTTTCTCCAGTAGCGGATGAGCTGATCGTAACGACCAACCGTCCGGATGCTTACGCATTCCTAAAACTGCCTCTCATTTCGGACCTGAAACCGGACCGGGGTGCCCTCGGCGGACTCTACACCGCCATCGCTTCCGCTTCGAATCCCATTGTTGCCGCAGTCGCATGTGACATGCCTTTCGCCAGTCCAACACTTATCGAAGCAGGGACCCGGCTTGTGGTCGAAGAAGGAGCGGATGTTGTCATCGCAAAATCGGAGGAGGGCTTCGAACCACTTCATGCTGTCTACCGGCAGGAGACCTGTCTTTCAGCCATCGAAGCCGCGCTTGCGGCAAATCAATGGAAAGTCATTGCCTGGTTTCCGCAGGTAAAGGTACGCATTTTAACGTCTGATGAGATCAGGCGTTATGACCCTTCAGGGTTGGCGTTTTGGAATGTTAACACCCCTGAAGAATTTTCAAAAGCAGAAGAGATTGCACAAAGTCATTCGCGCTGAGTGCTAACACAATCGAAGCGCAGTATTTCATTTAAAGGATGAACTATGCCCCTCAATACCGATCTCATTCGTCAGCAATTCCCATCCCTCAACCGTCCAGCTGTGTTTTTGGATAACCCGGCTGGGACGCAAATCTCAAAGCAAAGTCTGGATCGTATCAACCACTATTTGCTTGAGCACAACGCCAACCACGAAGGCATGTTCGAGACCAGCCGCCGGTCAGATGAGGTTTTGCACGAAGCCCATGCCTCTATGGCAGATTTTCTCAATGCCGCACGCCCTGAGGAAATTATCTTTGGCAACAACATGACCACGCTGACCCTGCACATCTCGCGTTCGCTGGCCAGAAATTTGCAGGCGGGAGATAACATCCTGGTGACGCGGCTCGATCATGACGCCAATATCTCACCGTGGATGTTAATTGCAGAAGATAAAGGTTGTAATCTAATTTGGGTGGATATGGATGTGGAAGAAGGTACCCTTGACCTGGATGATTTTGCAAAAGCGCTGGAACGCAAGCCAAAGATCGCGGCGTTTGGTTACGCTTCAAACTTGTTAGGGACAGTCAACCCGGTAAAGAAGCTAACAAAAATGGCGCACGAGGCAGGTGCGCTGGTCTATATCGATGCAGTGCAATATGCGCCGCATGGCCCCATCGATGTGCAGGATCTTGATAGTGACTTCCTCGTCTGTTCATCCTATAAATTCTTTGGGCCCCATGCCGGGGCATTGTACGGAAAATATGATCTGCTTAATGAATTGAAGGCGTATAAGGTCCGCCCTGCTTCGAATGAGTTACCCTATAAATTTGAAACGGGCACGCAAAACCACGAAGGGATTGCGGGGGTGTTGGGCGCGCTGGAGTATTTCGAGTGGCTGGGCTCCGAGTTTGGCGGCGAACAGGCTCAAGCTTGGAAGGACGAGGGCTTTTCTGATCGACGTCTCATTTATAAGCAGGCAATGTCTATGATCCGCGCTCATGAAATTGAATTGTCCAAAGCCTTGATTGGAGCGGTTGAATCGGTTTCGGGAACGCATATTTATGGCGTCACCGATTTGAATCGACTGGATGAACGCGTACCGACCGTTTCGTTTACGCTCGAAGGCAAGAACCCTGCCAGGATAGCGGCTGCGATTGGCGAGCAAAATTTTTACGTTTGGAACGGACACAATTATGCCCTGGCAATTGTGGAACGCCTGGGATTATTGGAAGCGGGCGGAATGATCCGCGTGGGACCTGTTCATTACAACACGCTGGATGAGATCGCAAGGTTTGGTGATGTTTTGGGGAAGGTTGTCTCCTCGTAACAAAAAAGACCAGTTTTTCAACTGGTCTTTTATTCATTCCTGCCTTTAAATGACGAACACCAGGGTGAGGGGGGCACCCTAGTGTGCGTCGACATCAATATTACTACATTCCATGTAACATTTCAAGAGTTGTCATATAAGATTTGTATTAGAAATGCCTCGGGCGGGAATCGAACCCACATCTAAGCCTTAGGAGTGCCTTGTTCTGTCCATTGAACTACCGAGGCGCGGACAGAATTATATCAAATTGCAAACGTAGAGACTACGCTCCATTATCCTTTGGCGGCGCAGTGGGACCGTAATCCAATATTTGACGAAGTTGGGAGGTGCCCTCCGGTGGCCCCACGATCCCCTTATCTTCCATCATATCCACAATGCGCGCGGCACGCGTATAACCGATCCTCATGCGACGTTGGAGCATGGAAACAGAGGCACGTCCTTCACGGCGTACCAGGTCAATGGCTTCTGCCAGCAATGGATCTGCATTGGAGTCCGCGGGAGCCATCTCTTCAAACATCGCGCTTTGCTTGAGTGGGATATCTGATTTAGGCATATCGACTGGCGGGCCGGAGGTGGTATAAGCACTGGCACCAGTCACCTGTGCCCTCCAGAACTCCACGAGGTTCTGTATTTCACTGTCAGAAACAAACACGCCCTGCAAACGCGCCGCGGACGGGGCATCGGGTGCTTGGAATAACATATCGCCGCGACCGAGTAATCGTTCGGCACCGGGCTGATCGAGAATAACACGGCTATCGGTGTTGGAGGCAACGGCAAACGCGATGCGGGCCGGGAAGTTCGCTTTGATCAGGCCTGTCACCACATCCACCGAGGGACGCTGCGTGGCCAGGATCATGTGAATACCGGTGGCGCGCGCCAGCTGGGCAAGACGAGTGATCGTCTGTTCGGTATCGCCGGGCGCGATCATCATCAGGTCTGCCAATTCATCAATCACCACGACCAGGAAGGGGAGTTTCTTCATCCCCTGCAATTTCATACGCGCGTTGTAATCGGTAATGTTGCGTGAACCGACCTGTGCGAACATATGATAGCGCTTGTCCATTTCACGCGTCATCCATTGCAACGCACCGATTACGCGATCGATCTCAACGACCACAGGCGACAGCAGATGGGGAATGCCGTTGTAGCCGGTCAATTCCACGCGTTTGGGGTCAACAAGAATTAATCTCAAGTCGTCCGGCGTGTTGTACATGAGGAAACATGTCAATATCGCGTTGACGCATACAGATTTACCAGAGCCGGTCGTGCCTGCAATCAGCAGATGCGGCATCGTATCAAGTGTAGTAGTGAGCGGATGACCCGTTACATCTTTCCCCAGTGCGAAGCGCAACGCATTCTTATTGCGCTGGAAAGAATCAGTTTCAAGGATGTCACGCAGGGCAACCAGGGTCATCTCATCGTTTGGAACTTCAATCCCCACATAACTATGACCGGGCACCGGCGCCTGAATGCGGATTCGAGGTGCAGCCAGCGCGAGCGCCAGGTCATCTACCAGAGAAGCGATTTTATTGACGCGCACTTTTGTGCGTCCGCTCCTCGTCTCGACGAAGAGCGGTTCCACGCCGAATTGCGTGATCGTTGGCCCACGATTGATTTCCACCACCTGCACTGGCGCGCCGAAGGAAGCCAGCGTCTCCGCGATCAAGCGCGCCCGCTGTTGAATGAACTCTTCATTGACGGAGGGCGCGGTGCCTGAATCAAGGATTTGTTTCACATCCGGAAGTTGCCAGTTGATCACAGTCTCAGCGGCTTTGACCGTTCTTACTGGCAGGCCAGGTGTTTCATTTTTAACAACAGGCTGAGGCCGATTTAACGGAATATAACCATTGGAGGCAACTTCTGAAGCCTCCGGGGAGAAGGTTTTATCGGCTTTCGCGATCGGTTTCGCAAGCTGTTCACGGATCTTGGTAAATAGGGGGTTTACCCAGCGGAACAGATCCGCGACAGAAACATCAAAGATCATGACCACTGTAATAAGCAGCCAGGCAGATAGGATGACGGTTGCTCCAGCTCTACCAAAACCATTGACCAAGATCCTCGCAACCAGATTGCCGATATAGCCACCACCCACGCCAAGCAGCACCGCCTGATCGGCCGTCTCGAGCGGGATGATTGAATGCATGAGTGTAAGCAGCCACAGAAAAAACAGGACAATCCCAGTGGCACGTTCCAAGGAAAGCGGCGGAAGTTTTTCGATCCGGCGCAGGATCAGCCACAAGCCCATGACGATCAATGCAACCGGCAGGATATAAATTCCCCAGCCCAGCATTTGGCTGAACACGCGGATCATACTCCCGGTCAATGCACTGCGTTGAGCAGAGAAGAGGACCAGCAGAATCAGAATCCCCAGCACTGACATGATCGCCCCCACTACATCCAGTTTGCGTTCAGGGGAGAGAGTTTGCCACCAGGAAACGGAAACAGGTTCCGGCGGCTGCGAAGCCCGAGCCGCAGACTTCCCTTTGGCTGGAGGCGTTTCGCCCTTTCCCTGTGAAGGAGTTAACGTCTTACCTTTGGGCTTTCCACTCGCTTTAGAGGCTGGGACAGGAGTCTTGAGAGGCATACATTAAAAGTATAGCACAAATGGTCTGTTTTTCTTTCGTGGTTCATCTCATACATTGCAATTTAAAGATTTGATTCCTGGTTTCATCGCACAGGTCATATAGGCGTGCAGCACTCTGTAAGGTAAAATTGCAAAACATCATAACAGGTAGTGATTCGCCACAGCGTCCACAGGTGCGTTGAGTTTTTTCTCTGTGAACGCTGTGGCAGATTTTGTGACTCAAGGATTCAATTTGTTTGAAATATTATTTCTTGGCACTTCCGCCTCCGCGCCTTCTGCGAAACGCGGTCTTTCTGCACTAATCGTCAAACACGACGAGTATCGTTTTCTGGTCGATTGTGGCGAAGGCACACAACGTCAGATTTTGCAATCCGGCTCTGGCTTTAAGAATCTGACGCGCATTCTTCTCACCCATGGTCATCTCGATCACATTCTTGGGCTGGGCGGATTGATGTCCACATTCCTGCGCTGGGAGGCTGTGGAAGAGCTGGATATTTTTGGTGGGCGGACGACCCTCGACCGCGTGCATGATTTGCTGTATGGCGTTGTTCTGCGCGGCAACCAGCCACCCATGCCGCTCCGCTTGAATGAGATTAAATCCGGCACCTTTTTTGAAGGGGAGGATTTTACAGTGACCGCGTTTTCTGTGACTCATCGCGGGCCGGATTGTTTAGGATATATCTTCGAAGGCAAATCGCGTCGTCCATTCCTGCCGGAAAAGGCGGATGAACTTGGAGTTCCGTTCGGGCCCGAACGCCGCGACCTGGTCGCAGGCCACGAAATCACTCTGGCGGATGGCAAGCTCATCAAGCCAGACGATGTCCTTGGTCCGGTTCAAAAAGGTGTGAAGCTCGTTGTCGTTGGGGATACGGGAAAAACAGATGACCTGCTCGAGGCTTGCAAAGATGCGGACGCCCTCGTGATCGAATCCACTTATATCGATGAGGAAGCTGAGATGGCGCGTCAGTTCTCGCACCTGACGGCGCGTCAGGCCGCCGAACTGGCGATAAAGGCCGGGGTGAAAAAATTGATCCTGACGCATATATCACGCAGATACCGCGGAAAAGATGTTCTAAAAGAAGCCCAGGCCATTTTCCCAAACAGTTTTGTGGCGCGGGATTTTGATTCATTCCAGATCAAGCGCGAAGAATAATATAAAACAGACGCAGGCCGTGGTCTGCGTCTGTTTGTAACCTGACTTTGTATAATTAGATCGCGTCGCTTGTCATAATGAATAACGGAGTCATTTCGAAGCTCTCGAATTTTGGCCGCAAGCGATCGGTGTTATAGAAGCGATCCACTTTGACAGTTTTCTTTGTGCTGGTCACAATATCGACCGGAATATTGTCATACCGCCCGTTCTTGAGCACCACCAGACGTCCGTGCACTCTCTTGAGCACGAGGTCGAGCGCCAGATTTCCATACGCCATAGGGACGATTGAATCGATGGCATCCGGGTCGCCGCAGCGCACCAGATAACCCAGTTTTTGATTGACAGTATCCACCATACGTCCATTGTTATATTTGGCTGTCGATTCCTTAATACGCGCCGAAACGAGATCGCCGATGCCTCCCAGTTTCATGTGACCATACGCATCCGTGGATCGGTCGGTAAATACCATTTCGCCGCCTTCGAACATGGCACCTTCTGAAACCAGAACAACCGAATAACGGCTTGGGTTAAGGGAACGGTCATGCATCAATAATTCCGTCAGTCGTTCCATATCGAATTTATATTCAGGGATTACGCAACGGTGAGCCGCGCCAGCCATGGTCGGGAGCATGGCTGTAAAGCCGGCATATCTTCCAAACACTTCGAGCACGACAATACGCTCATGGGAACCACCTACCGTGCGCAGGCTATTTGCAAGCTCAATGGTACGGGTTACACAGGTGCTGAACCCAATGCAATAGTCTGTGCCGGGCACATCGTTATCCATCGTTTTGGGAATGGCAACGACCTTCACACCCTCCTGATACATGCGGACACCATAACTGAGCGTATCGTCCCCACCAATTGGAATAAGATAATCAATGCCGAGGAAATCAATATTTTTCAGAACCTCTTCCGTCAGGTCGTTGACATCGTCTGTGTACTTTTCCTGAAGCTCAGGGGGAAGACGGTCCCGCCTGACTTTGGAGGGATTGGTGCGCGAGGTATGCAGGAAGGTGCCCCCGGTTCGCCCCGCCCGGTTGACAACTTCCTCGGTCAACACCTGGAAGTTATTGCTGTTATCTGCATCTGGATCGCGGACAACATCGATCAATCCTGCCCAGCCCCGGCGGATGCCGATCACCTTATAACCTTCGCGCGTCGCTCGAATCGTCACGGCCCGGATCGCGGGGTTCAGTCCTGGAACATCACCACCGCCGGTTAGAATGCCAATCACACCTGGTTTTTTTGCGTTCATATCTGCCTCCAAGCAGCTTGAGTGCTGATATTTTAATTCTCTGTATTTTACAACCTTATAAGCACAAAAGGTAAGAGGGCTTGATGTTACAGGTTTCCTATTAAGGAAAAACAAAGATGTTACTTAATTTGCAACACCTTTGTTTTTATAAAGTAAAACCCAGAACTTGTGACTTGAAACTTCTTTTTATATCATAGTGGGTTCTTCGTAAACTCCGAACACTTCTTTCATGACCTGGATGATCTCGCCCAGGGTTGCATAGGAATGGACAGCTTCCATAAGATAGGGCATGGTGTTTTCAGTACCTTCCATGGCAATCCGAAGCTTATCCAGAGTCTGACCCACGCGTCCGTTATCGCGCGTCTTGCGAAGTTCAGCCAGGCGGGCTACCTGTCTTTGATAACCTTGTGGATCCATTTCGAGGATGGGGATTGTCAGGGGTTTCTTTTCTGCGTACGCGTTCACACCCACGATCTTGCGGATACCCTGATCAATTTCGCGTTGATAACGATAGGCTGCGTCTGCGATCTCGCTTTGGAAGAATCCTTTTTCGATCCCGGGAATGACTCCTCCCAAATCTTCGACACGTCGAAAATAATCATAGGTTTCCTGTTCGATACGGTCGGTCAGTGCCTCGACGAAGAAACTGCCTCCCAGCGGATCCACTGTGTTCGTCACTCCAGACTCTTCCGCGATGATCTGCTGTGTGCGCAAAGCAATCGTCACTGCATGTTGAGAGGGGAGCGCCAATGCCTCATCCAGCGAATTGGTATGCAGGCTTTGTGTGCCGCCTAATACCGCAGCCAGCGCCTGAAGCGCCACGCGCACCACGTTATTCTCAGGTTGTTGGGCGGTGAGACTAACTCCCGCGGTCTGTGTATGGAAGCGCAACAACCACGAACGCGGATTCTTGGCTTTGAACGTTTCCCGCATCTCGCGCGCCCAAATGCGCCGCGCGGCACGATACTTGGCGATCTCTTCAAAAAANTCGTTATGCGCATTGAAGAAGAAGGAAAGGCGTGGCGCGAATTCATCNACATCCATACCGCGGGCGATGCCCCAGCGTACATACTCAAGTCCGTCGCCGAGCGTGAACGCGAGTTCCTGTGTGGCAGTGGAGCCCGCCTCCCGGATGTGATATCCACTGATCGAGATCGTGTTCCATTGCGGCACTTTCTGCGCGCCGAATTCCATCGTGTCCACGACCAGCCGCATGGATGGTTCGGGTGGGAAGATATATTCCTTTTGTGCAATGAACTCTTTGAGGATATCGTTTTGGAGGGTGCCGCGCAATTGATCTGTGCGAATACCTCGATTTTCAGCCGTTGCAATATACATGGCCCAGATGATCGCGGCAGGCGAATTGATCGTCATGCTCGTGGACACTTTATCGAGCGGAATGCCATCGAGCAGAATTTCCATATCCTTCAAGGAAGAGACTGCTACGCCGCATTTGCCAAATTCGCCGAGGGCTTCGGGCTGGTCCGTGTCATACCCCATAAGCGTCGCGAGATCGAAGGCGATGGATAAGCCCGTCTGTCCCTGATCCAGTAAATACTTGAAGCGCGCATTCGTCTCTTCGGCAGTCCCGAAACCCGCGAACATGCGCATCGTCCAGAGTTTGGAGCGATAAAGCGTCGGGTGAACTCCGCGCGTAAAGGGGTATTCCCCCGGAAGTCCAAGAGAAGACGTGTACTCCATATCTGGGATATCGAGCGGCGTGTAGAGTCGGTCGATTGGTTCAGAGGAAGTTGTGATAAATTCGTCAGCACGTTCCGGCAGGGAAGACAAAGCTTTTTGTAAGGAGGTCTCTTCCCAATGTTTGAGCGAGGCTTTTAGCTCATCTAATTTCTTTTTATCGTACATATTTATCTCCTTTGGCGAGAGTATTGCATTATACTTTACTGGTATACTCCCTTCACAAAGGTACCTATGCCTCGTTTTGAAATTGATGTTGACCCCTGTGACCATCTCACCGCTGACGCAATTGGCAAGCCAGGTCAGCGAGTTTTTTATATTCAAGCCTTTCAGGACCAGCGCACGATC
>Ga0065705_10001805_pt1 | contig 69023 bp, 79 predicted proteins | sample SwibulcommuniRL2_FD_59092 | JGI IMG/M metagenome (GOLD analysis project Ga0065705, IMG submission 59092) | Bulk soil microbial communities from switchgrass field near Rose Lake, East Lansing, Michigan, USA - RL2 Bulk Soil v2 (version 2) | ecosystem: Environmental > Terrestrial > Soil >...
CTACGATAATTGTACTAACGAATCTACCATTTCCGGAGACGATTTATATCTACTACCTCCGGAAAGAATTATCTCTCTAGAACAAGAAGGTGTAAAGTATTGCTTCGATGTTTTCGAAGTCTCGAGTCTTCGAGGAAGTAATCCTTACAACCGACAACCTTTACCAGCCAATTTTGTTAGAGAAGCTAGAGAACGTGTTAAAAACCTTCCTAAAGATATTCACGTTCTGAAACAAAGAGACGCATCGACAGCTACTCTAAAAGACGAAGTTAACGCTTTAATAAATAGAGCGGAAGAAAGAGTACCCTATTTCCCTAGACGAAAGTTTTTGTTAACTCCTCTGAAAAAATTGAAAAGACTGGGAGATCGTATGTCTCAGTTCGATCCAAATTTTCGAATAGCAAATTTCAATAGAATTAATAGTCTTCTAGAAGCTAGAAAATATATTTTAGAAAGACTTTTACATCACCCAGAAGCATTAGGAAATATAGTAAACGAATTTCTTTAATTAGTACCAACTTTTTTTAAAATGGATGTTGAAAGTTATCAACGAATGAGCTACGAAGAATGTCGAAGATCTATGGAGATAACTAAACAACCTAGAGATAACGACGAAACTGCAATATTAGACGTTAAAAAAGACTGGATCCTTAAGTTCGACCCTTTGTTAAAGCATGTTTTAGACCAAAGCAAAGACAACAAGATAAGTTCTACTGACTTGACAGAACTATGGTTGTTTTATGTTGAAGGTGTTAGAATAAGAAAACTGTTCAACAAAATTACACAGTCTCAATTTCTGGAGTTGTTGAAACTTAAAAATCCCATAGAAAATATCCTTAGCGATGATTGTAACGAAATAACAGAGACAGGAGTTTTTCTTTATCAGATTGCATATTATCTAACAATTTCAAGACACAAATTAGAAGAATCTCTTATACGTTATCAATCAATATACAACAACGAAGATCCTATAGAATGGATTAAAAATAACAAAGGATGGAGGCTGAACAATATTAGTTCACTTACGGGATTATACAGTTTATGGACTAAGTTATATAAGGTCAACGATTTTTCTTTGGATCCTGTTCTTCAAAAATAGTTTAAATACATACCCCATGCATAATCCTACTCCATTGAACCAAACGTCTTTCAAAGATCCTGACCACCATAAATAATTATACTGAAGTTTATTGTTTGATCTGATAACATTTTTAGGCATGTTAGTAGATCTTCCGACAATGTTTTCAAAAACTTCCCACAAAATTCCCATAATATAAATGGGAATAATCCCTTTATCCGGAACGAGAGTACCTATAATAAAGAATAAAACAAAATGAGTCATAGGCCACCACGAACAACAGTCATCTTGCCATCTGAATATCAGATGGTTAAGAAAATCTCTTCCAGGATCATTACCAACATAAAACAGATGATATTCTATAATTAAGACAGCAGATGCAAGCAATAATAAGACGCAAAATCCAAACATTTTTAAATGGAAAAAAATGGATTTCGGAAAGACCTTTCATGTATGAAATATGAATCTTGTTAAGGAGTTTCTGTATTTCAATCCACCAGAAAAAATACAGTTGGAGAGTTATAACTATTTTGTCTCACACTCAGTTAAAAAAATTCTTGAACATGAAACCATAGAAACAGATCAATTAACATTACGGATCGAAAATGTCGAAGTAGAAAAAGCCAGTCGTGAAGCTGGTCTTAGCAAAAAGCCATTCGATTTCTCTCCAGAAGAATGTGTAAACAGTGCAACAACTTATAATGCTAAAATCAAAGCTGTGATTTCTTATTTTTTCAAGTGTAACAACAAAAAATCATACGTTGAAATTTGTATAGGAAGACTTCCGGTAATGGTAGGTAGTAATCTATGTGTTCATGAAACAGTTAAAGATATAATGAAGTGTTACTTCGTTGTGAAAGGTTCAAAAAAGGTTATTTGTATGGAAGAGAGAATAGCTTATAACTATCCCTTCCTTTTATCTAAAAAGAAGGAATTCAAATTCTACAAATATGTAGAGTTAAAGAGTCTTAATTCTATTTTAAGGTCTTCTTTGATAGACGTCGGAGCTAGGATTTTGAAAAACAATAAGTATGTTATATTAGTCTATTGTCCAGAACTGATGTTACGAGAGTTGTTACCTATAGAATGGTTTTTGATACTTTTTTTAAAATATGAAGACATAAAAAACGGATTGACATGTATAACAAAATCAGCTCCTATAGAGTATCAAAGTGAAATCTGTTCAATTATTGTGAATAATTTCTTTTTTAACGTGAACAAAGAATCTATATACCAAGCCATTTATTCGGCTAATATCAAAATGAAGACTGTAAAGGATATTTCTATATTATTGAAAGAACATTATCTGATTCATATGTCAGATCTCTCAGTTAAAGACAAAGGAATTTTTACAATGTATTTGTTGAAAATTCTTTTATACGGTTTAGTAAATTATATTGCAATAGATGATAGAGATCATTACGGAAATAAAAGAATCTATACTGTTAATCATTTTTTTACAACTGAACTGTTTCATATTTTTCACAAAAAATACAAAAAAAAGATTACAACGATATTCAATAAATCCCCTCTACAACATCAGGTTACTAATGATGAAACAATAAGAATTATGATAGAAAAAAACGAGGAGATTACGAATAGCTTCAGCAATTGTTTATCTTCTAATGCCTGGCATGGGAAACCTCAATCATCACAGTATGTATCGCAACTATTCGACCCGTTTAATGGGTTACATTATTTAGACTTGATAAGAAAAATAAATACTCCTGTTAAAAACGAAAGCAATAAAATTCTTGGACCTAGGGATCTCCATCTTACTCAAGCTGACATCCTATGTCCATATGGTACTCCTGATGGTAAAAAAGTTGGATTGGTTAAGTACCCTTCAGTACAATCAATCTTAACAATAGATACTTCTCAACATATGAGCGAAATATGTAGAGAATTATTAAGAGAATACCTACGAGATATGAGTCTATCTATGACTATAGTGTTAGTCAACGGTAACTGTATAGGTACTATAGAAACTATAGCTAAAGATGCTGTTTTGAAAACATTATTGAGATTGAAAACTGAACTGCAATTTTATCAGACTTCCACATATTACAGCAAAAAACTTAACGCGATTATTATTCTTTCGGATGCTGGCAGACTACTCTATCCAGTTGTTGTATCAGGAGTCTACAAGAACTACAATCTCATGCAGTGTTTAAACAAAGGTTTAATTTTGTTTTTAGACAAACACGAACTAGAGGAATTCACAATGGTTGAAAAGGATATATTCACAATAGGGAATGAACAATTTTTTGACATGGTTTTTAGTTTTAGTCTTGGATATATTGGAAGTTTGATTCCTTATTCTAATCATAACCAAGCCCCTAGAAATATATACCAATGTCAGATGAGTAAACAAGCTTTGGGATTTTTGAAACCTATAGACCAACCGTCTTCTACTTATAACTATTTGCTTTACCCTCAAATTCCTCTTATATCAACAATAACTCAAATGGGAGAATTCTTTTATGAACATCCAACTGGAATAAATGCTATAGTTTCTATTATGCCTTTTCTTGGAGAAAATCAAGAAGACTCTTTAATCTTGAACAAGTCCAGTATAGATAGAGGACTCTTTGCATCCGGGAGAGATATTATTTTCAGACATATCTTAGAAAACAAAGATATTCTATGTTCACCTTCTTCCGAACCAGAATATACTATTTACAATTTTGATAAATTAGATAAAAGAACTGGTATTATCAAAGTGAACGAGTTTATTAAAAAAAATGACGTGTTGATTTCTGTCAAAAGACCAAAAAAAAACGACTCACTATCTAAAAAACCTGAGGATAAAGTAGAGCCAGCTCTAATTTTTCAGATAGAAGATTGTATAATGCACGTAATGAAGACTAATGTTTTGTTAACTGACAAAGGAGAAAATATCATAACAATTGTGACGACAGAACTTTTGTTTCCTCAAATAGGCGATAAATTTTCATCTAGGCACGGCCAAAAAGGAACTGTAGGCATGATAGTGCCTTCTGAAGATCTTCCATTCACTGAGGATGGTATTACTCCGGATATACTCATCAACCCGCTTTGTATTCCCAGCAGAATGACCATAGGACATATGTTGGAAATGTCAAGCGGTGTAGCTATAACAAGAAACTCTAAAATACGTATTTGTAAGATTTGTGCGAAATATAAGAGAAATCTTGTTTACCCAAGATGTGAAAAAGATTGTTTTCTAGACCAAACTATCTCTTATTATCTACATCACACACCTTTCTATTGTAAACTCATTCCTGAACATATAAAAGAATTTAAAGCTTGTCAGATGTACTGCGGTTTAACTGGTAAGAAATTGGAAGTTATTTATACAGGAGTTATTTATTACCAGCGACTGAAACACATGAGTAGAGATAAAGTCTACGTTCGGACTACGGGGCCTATTCAACCTGTTACAAGACAACCTAAAGAAGGTCGCAGCGTTGAAGGTGGACATAGATTTGGATTACAAGAAAGAGATTGTATTTTATCTCATGGATGTGCGTTCACTTTAAGAGACCGACTCTTTTTGAATAGTGATTATTATAAACTTTACATATGTGAATGTGGTATGATTTATCACGGAAAAGACCCGTCTACTTACAAATTCGCATCATGCAGTCTGTGTCATAGTTTCAATCTTTTTCTGGTTGAGTTACCTTGTGCAAGTAAAGTACTCATTCAATTACTTTTGGCTTTCAACATTAACATGAGGCTCTTACCAAGTTTACGTTAGGAAAAATTTAGATTTGCTGTTTAAATTTGGAAAGAAGTTTAAGAATTACAACTTAAAAATGTCAGCCAGGGAGAAACTGCGTGATAAGCTTCTAGCTAAACTGACAACCCTCATCAACGAGGCGTTTGATGAACTGATAGAGGAGGAAGATGTAACTGGAGATCAAATTGCAGAGTTGTTGGGAAAACAATTGAAAGTAGCTAGACCTACTAAAAGTAGTAAACCTGTTCCTAAAACTACTCGACATAGATCTCCTGAAAGTAGTTATGCGAAGCTTCCTCAAGAGAGAACAGAATTAGTAGATTGGATCAAGAAACTTCTAGAAAAACGTCAAAAAACAAAATTGGGGGGTGATATTAAAGACGAAGATAAGGTGTTCAATATAGCAACTCAAAGATTTATAAAGCGTTCTTCATGTTTGCAACGTAATTGTACTCTTAGAGAAGTGACCTTTGAAAACGATACTATTGGTTTTACAGAGGGTGGAGATTCGCCGAGTAAAGCCACATCACAACAGTTTGAGAAGTTTATTTCGCTTTTCGAACATCCTGAAGATCAAGAACAAGTCATACTTAAAAACCTTGAAAAGAAACCTCTTACTTTAACTGAACTTAAGAAATTTATTCAACCGACGAGTTTACTGAATACTTTACTCACTAACTTAAAAGAAAAAGATTTGATAGAAACCGAAGGGAAGTTCTACAAGTTGGTTGAACAAGATGTTGAAAATGAAAATGAAGAAGAGGTTGAAGTTGAAGAAGAAGATGTTGAAAAAGAGGACGAAGAGATTGGAAAAGTTGACAAAGAAAAGGACGTTTATAATCAAGAAACTGAAGACGATGATTAGTCCTAAATTCAGCCTCTAAGGTGTGATGCCGTTACCTAAGTCTTCCATTTCCGCTCTATGAGCGGAAGTTTTAGCAGAGTCTTCTATATCTAGACTAGAAAAATTTTTCTTTCTATTCGGATGAATAGAAATAATTGTAATGGTTTTTCAAAAACAACTAATTAAAGTAGGGGAGAAAGGAAAGGAACTTATTTGGGAAATTTCGGTTATAGATAACGTTATTACAACAGTATCTTATCAAAAGGGAAGTAAAAAGAAAAAAATCTATACTAGAGATGTTAGAGGAAAGAATATCGGTAAAAAAAATGCGACTTCAGATAACGAACAAGCTACGAAAGAGGCCTTATCTAAAATTGAAAATAAAATCAAACTTGGTTATTTTTTTAAAGATGAGCAGACTCCTTCGGACATTCTCATAAAATGTATGCTCTTGAAAGATATCACATACAAAGAAGATTGGTTATCAAAAGGATGTTTTCAACAACCTAAATTAGACGGCATAAGATGTTTAGCTCTTTATAAGGATTCTGAATGGATATTGTTGAGCCGAAACAATAAAAAGTTTCTTTATCTTAATCACATAAAGGCTGATCTTGACCTTCTTTTTGATAAAAATTTTATATATGATGGGGAATTAGTTCATCCTGATGGTTTCCAAACATTGTGTACCTTAGCTGGAGTTCATCGTAAGAATAAACCTCCTTTAGAACTAGAACAGCATGTTGTTCTATATATTTTCGACCTCATCAACGATAAAACGCAACACGAAAGATTGAATGAACTTTCCAAATTTGTTGCTATAAATACTCTTCCACATCACATCAGGATTATAGAGAGTATAGAAGTGTCAGGTGTTAACGAAATTAAAAGACTACATCAGATTTTTGTTAAGAACGGTTACGAAGGTAGTGTTATAAGATCTATGTTTTCGAAATACGAAGGTAAACGTTCTTCTTTCTGTGTCAAAGTGAAAGATTTTGACAGTAATGAATTCGAAGTTGTAGATTTTCGTGAAGGTGAAGGGATGGACAGAGGACAAGTTATTTGGACGTGTAAAACAGAGAAAGGTACTTTATTTGACTGTGTTCCTAAAGCTACCGAAATTCAAAGACAACATTTTCTAAAAACAGCTAAAAGTTACTTGGGTAGATTGTTAACTGTTAGACATCAAGGATACACCGATAATGATATACCACGATTTCCAATAGGGATATCTTTTCGTGATATTATCGAATAATTAACTAGATTCATTTCCACTCTGTACAGTGGAAAATTTTAAAAAACTGAATGGAAGATATAAAGAAATGGCTTTTTCTCTTCAAAAACTTTGTGCCATCGTAATAAAGAAAAACGGTATAAATATTCGAGAACTACCTCCAGGGCTCCAGAAATACTGCGAATTAGTTAAGTTGTGTTGTCTTAATCTTAACACAAAAACGTGTAAACTTGCTGCAGAGAATGGTCATCTTAACTGTTTGAAATACGCACACGAAAATGGATGTCCTTGGGATAGTTATACTTGTTCAAATGCTGCAGAGAATGGTCATCTTGATTGTCTTAAATATGCACACGAGAATGGATGTCCTTGGACTAAATTTACTTGTTTACTTGCTGCTGAAAATGGTCATTTTGATTGTCTTAAATATGCTCATGAAAACGGCTGTCCTTGGGATGGAGACACTTGTTTTACCGCTGCACTATTTAGTTATTTTGATTGCTTGAAAGATACACACGAAAATGGATATTCTTGGCATCGATTCACTGGTGTCCTTGATGAATATATTCTTGCTTCAGTATATGAAACAGTTGCACGAGATCACCTTGATTGTCTTAAATATACTAATGACAACGGAGGAACTTGTTTTACTGCTACATTATATGGTCATTTAAAATGTGGTCATCTGGAAATCCATAGAGTGTCCGAGGGGCGGTTTCGACTAAATGGAGGTGAACAATGGTTACAAGATTCCAAAAATTTGGAAAAAAGTTAAAGATTGCACCTTTAGATAGAAAGGATGGAGGTTTGCAGTATTTGTTGTAATTCTTTTACTCTTCATCAAAGAAAAATTCTTCCTTGTCAATTTTGTAACATAAAAGTCTGTCTTCAATGTTGGAAAACATATTTCTTATCTTTGGTTACAGATCCAAGATGTCTAGAATGTAACAGAGAATTTCCTCCTGAATTTTTGTATGCTAATTTCCCTTATCATTTTTTAAATACGACACTCTTAAAAAGCAAACAAAACTGGATGATAGAGTATTACACTGCTCAGCTTAATACACTTCAGATTGTTGCAAAACAATACAAACTTTTAGAAAGAGATTACTTATATTGTAATTGGTGTAGGGTTTTCGTATATAATGGTTGGAATATAATTCTTAAAAGAGTTACAACTGAAAGACTGGCTGAAATAAAATTGGTGTGTCGTTGTGGTAAGGAGCTTATAGATTTTACTCATCAAAAAAAATGGAGGGGAGAACAATTTTACGAAAGTTTCTACGTAAGATCTTCAGAACAGGTTCCAACCCCTGAGCCAAAACCTGAACCAAAGGATCTGATACCTTGTCCAGAATGTCCTGGATTTGTAGAAAAAGGGATTTGTTCTTTATGTAATAATGTTATATGTGGAAAATGTCAAGAAAAATTTGTCGAGGGTCATGAGTGTAAAAATGAAGACATAAAAAACGTAAATTCGATTAAAAAAGATACTAAACGATGTCCGTCTTGTAGAGTTCCTATACACAAAATCTCTGGATGTTCACAGATGTGGTGTACTAATTGTCATACTACATTTGATTACAAAACTGGAGAGATTATTCGGAAAACCGTAATTCACAATCCTCACTATTTTAATTACGTCAGAGAACATCCCCAAAATATGAATCAAATGGGAATGGACGTATGCATGGATCTTAGACCTAGGGATTTAACTGAATTAGCTTTAGATCTTATGAGATCGATGCGTCACGTTAGGGAAGTTTCTATCCGATCAGAACGTAGCAAATTAGTTACAGCTGAAACGATAAGAGATAAATCTCTTCAATATCTGTTGAACAAGATTTCCAAAAAAGAATGGCTTGAATTTATAAAGAGATCTATTAAAAGAAATATGCTTTGCAACTCTAAAATTCAGATTTACGAGATGTATGTTTTCGCAGCTACCAACTTATTAATAAACAAATGTCAAGACAAAGAAATACTTAAGTTCTCTAGTGTAATGAAGGATTATATCACAGAAGAAATGAAAAAATATGGGAGTAAAGTACAGTGTGTAACTTTGATTCCTTTCCTATAAACTGGTAGACAATACCTGATTTTATTCCGCTCTATGAGCGGAAACTTTTCCTTTCTAAAAAATGTCTAAAGAACTTGTAGAAGCTGCAAGAAATGGACACATCTTGAAATTTGTAAACCTACATCTTAGGAATAAAAATCTTATCGATTTCCCATACAAAGACGTTACACCTTTGTTAGCTGCTGTTATAGGTGGTAATCCTAAACTTGTTACATACATTTTAGAACAAATTAAAAACCCTGATGTTGTTATTAATAGAAAAGATTCTTCTGGTATGAGTGTACTAGATCATGCAATGCAACAGAACGATTCCGATATACTCGCAATTTTGATGAGCAGTCTTCAAATCCCTCAACCCACAGCAATATTAAAGTATACGAAGAAATGTAAGATTTTGAATTATCCAGTAAGACCTATCCCTACTAAATATATGTCAAAACAGTTAATAAAGGAGTTGCTAAATATACAACATATACTAACATTAGATAAAACTATAATCGACCTATTGAAAGCTGAGTTCGGAGATGATACCGTTGAGAGGTTTAGAAACTTTTTAATAAATTCTTGTTCTCTTGACACTTTTTTCCCCAAATCTGTTTATCTAAATACAGGAGCATATGGCGCAGCGTTTTGTTTATGTTTAAACGAGCCTTGTGATCCTCCTTTGGTTCTTAAAATTGTGCCTTTCAAAATTCCAAATGAATATGGATTGCCAAAGTATTCAACACTAGATGAAGAAGATCCAAGTAGACCAGAAAACGTTGAATGGAATATATTGGTACGGATAAATAAGGTCTTTTTTGACAGTAATTTTCATCATATCCCTATAGCTTATAATAGTTTCAAATGTAGTAACTACTTTGAATCTCCTTTGAGTACGTTCTTAGGGAGATATTTCTTTGGAAATCTCGAGATGGAAGCCTTCTTCAATGCTCGGTATTGTCGTATAAGTTTTATAGAACACGCAGATTGTGGATCCCTACTCAAATTTCTTGGAGATCCGAACCACAAACACCTTTCTAAAAATATCGTCTTTCAAGTTATTTTAGCTATGACTGTCTTACAATCTAAAATCCCTGGATTTAGACATAACGATTTTCATATAGGTAATCTGTTGATCAGATCACAAAAAGCGCCTATAGATCATGTTCATAATGGAGTGAGATACTATATAGAATCTCCTAGAGTGGCAGTCTTACTGAATGATTTCGATTTTTCCATGATAATAAACGAGGTTCCTAATGCTAAATACGAAGAATTATTTTCATCGGCGAGTCCTGGTAAGTATATAGATATGTTTAAGTTTTTTAATCATCTGGTAGGAGAAGTTATCGAGAAAAACATATACGTAGATAGTGATGTTATCAAATTTGCCAAGACAGTACTTCCAGAACAGTACGCTGGTGTCTGGGAAGCTCCTGGTGTAGTAAGTTATTGGAATCTAATAATAGGAGAAAATGAACTAATAGAAAAACACAACTTACCTAAGAATGTATTTACAGATAGATATCCAGAAAAACTTATCGAACATCCTTTTTTTTCAGAGTTTATATTTCCTACGTAAAAAGCTAGGTTAATAAGATCTTCTACAGGAGGTTGCCACGACATAACCTTTTTATTAACTCATCAATAAAATGAGCAGTTTTATTCCTATCAGTGGTATCAAAAAACCTCAAAATAATTTAGAAGGACCCATTTACCCAGATATTAAAAAGGATATTTTAAGATTTAAAAACTCTAGAAAGTACTGGAAAGTAGATATCGGGGATGCATTAAAGGAAAGCGGAAAATATTCAATGTTCGTAGAAAATATCGTGGAGCCTCAAAGTAGAAATAGAAATGTAACGATGTACGGACAATCGTCTCACAGGGACTATGTGAACGAGGAGACACGTTTTCCTTTGATTTCTCCTTATGATCTGATAGCAGAATCTAAAAAACCTCGACGTCCAGTTGCTGCACGGGTAAATCCAGGTCTAGCAGAATACCAGATATATCAGGAAAACATGATCAACGAAGTTTATGGTTATATAACAGATCGTGTTACGTATGTTCCGTCCTATACTACATTTGTTAATCAAAGACCAAATGTATGATAGAATCTTAAAGTAGATGGTTGTCGTGAAAGCTTGATAGTCTGCATATCAGGACCAGACCGTGCTGAAACGTCGTAAATTATACGCGCATTTTGAAAAAAACTTTCTAAACGAAGATTCCTTGTTCTTTCTAATTCGAACGTTTTAATTTCATTAGTTATTTCCATTATAACCCTAGTTAACATTTTTGGAAGAGGCTCCAACCTGTCATCTAAAACTCTTTGAAGAACACGTCGGACACTGCTCGAATCAACTTCTATAGGATTTATAAAGTCTTTACTGAGTATTTCGGTAACTATTTTTTGAATATATGAAACGACACTGTCGGAAAAATAACCTCTTGGAACTTTAGTGGGAACCAGTGTCAACGATGCCATGTATTTATATAGTCTAACAAATATTCCGCTAAAAATAGTTCTTTACGCTTAGTAACAAAAGCCTTTTCAAATGAAAATGTCCTAAAGCTCCTGATAAATTTTTCGTAATATTCGGTTCTTTTAAACTTATCATATTTGAAGTAACATCTTTTAAGTTGTAGTAAATCTTCATGATAATCTACTGGAATAGTATTTAGAAGATCGTTTATGGATGTAATATATTTCTTACATTTATTTTGTTTTTTACAAGAGACTAAGATATACTCTCGGACATCAAGAAAACACAATTCATCTTTTATAATGTGGATTCTTTGTCCGTAAGATTTTGGTAAAGTTGTAGGGAAAGGATCGAATAACTTAGAAAATTCAAAATCTCCCAGTACAAAAATGATTCCGAACGTCATAATGTTATCTACTCGAGATCTTTTAGTTTTATGCCAAAAGATATTTTTTGGATGGATATCCGAATGTACTATAAATTCTCTATGCAATATAGAGAGTGCATTAACCATCTGACGATGAGATGATATAAATAAATCTTCGTTGTAAGGAAGATCTAATAGATCGCCGTCATATTTAGGTGTAACAATATAAGAAGGTCCGCAATCTAAAAAAGTCACTATGTTCTCCGATTTTATAGTTTTTAATATCTTACATTCTTCATTAGAAGAGATATAGTCTTTATAAACTGCAAGTTTTCCCTCGAAACAACATAACCATATGTTAGCTCTCACAGATTTCTTTATAGGCACCAGAAGTTCTGTTCTTGTACATGCTGGAGATCTCCCCAACTTACCGCATAATTTAATATGTCTGTAACAAAACCCATTTTTTGAAGCTTTATTTCTGCACTGTATTAGCTTATTTGTCAGACATATACAATTCATTATTACAAGTAATTAGTTTTAACCCAGTTTCTGTCCGATAAGAACAACTTTCTTATCCGGACGGATTCCCTATCAATTTTATTTTTTCTCATGACAACTAGTGCATTTAGTCTCTTAAACATAGTATGTGGATCTTCTCCGGCACTAATAGCTCTATGTATAACTTGTCTCCTTTCATTAGGTGTCATTTGAGAATATTTACAACCTGAAGTTATGTATTTGCTAAGTCCTCCCTTTTCTAAATGAATCCTTACTTTGCTTTTAGATCTTTTTCGTTTTATGGCATACCTAGCCTGTCTAGGAATACCAAGTTTTCTTGGAAGACTTCTACGTACAACTTTATAATTAGATCGAGATCTTCTACGACTTAGACTTCGTTTGGCTCTCCTTTTAATACCAAGTTTTTTACGACTACGACTACGACGTCTTATACTGGACTTTGATGAGCTTCGACTTCGTTTTATTGCATATCTGGCAGTTCTAGGAATCCCAGCTTTTCTAGGCAGAGATTTATGCTTAACCGTATATCCTCCAGAACTGGTAGATGAGCTTCTACTACGACTTCGACTTCGTTTTATTGCATATCTGGCAGTTCTAGGAATCCCAGCTTTTCTAGGCAGAGATTTATGCTTAACCGTATATCCTCTAGAACTGGACAGTGACCGTGAAGATCCTGAAGAACTTCTTTTCCTCAATGCAATTCTCCCAGTTTTTGGGATATTAAGTTTTAACAATTTAGGTAACTGTCTAGTTGTTCTCTCTTCAACATAATAAACAGTATGAGACATTTTTTAAATTGGATATAAATTGTTTTGTCGTGTTGAATAACTTGTAAAATCAAAAAGTGGAATATCGTTGTTTATTATGTTAGTATATAAACTTGTGTAAAAATGTGGAAGTTGATTGATGTATCTTGAACAATAGTCTTCATTGATAGGAACAAACCCCATTGGACATGGATATTCACTATATTTTTTTCTGAAATCTTGTCCCCAATCTAAACGAATTTCATTAGTATTCATAGTTAATGGATTTATAACTGGATATCTTGGTTGTGTATACGGTAGATATAATGGATCTATAAAATCTTGTTTATAATAATCTTCGTATGGAAAAATATACCGAGTCATTTTAATATGAATCTTTTCTGTGACGTAGGTATTAAGAATTTTTGCTTCTTAATATGTGAATTAAAAGATAAGTTAACTTTAGTAACGTTCGATTTGATAGAGTTAGCTTCTCCATTAAAAATTAGAGAGATAATAGATTTACTAGACTTGATTTATAAAAACTATCAAATTGAAACGTTTTACATCGAATCCCAAAACTTTAAGAACACAAAGTGCATAAGAGTGGAGACAGCTATAATTACTTATCTCAATCTGTATAATTACAAATTTAAACGTGTCCAACCTAAAAAAAAACTAACAAAGCTAAGCATAGATTCTACAAGTTACACATCTAGGAAAAAAGGTGTTGTAAACATCGGAGAGAAAATGCTTTATCAGGATAACATTGTTGTGTCGGAAGAGCTGAACACTAAGATATCTGCGTTGAGAAAAAAAGATGATTTTTACGATTGTTTTTTAATGGCAATAACAGAACTACTGTAAAAGATGCTTAGTTTTTTGAAAAAAAAAATCTCTTTCGACAATTCTAAGGCTAAAGTGCCTGTAAGGTCTTACTCATGTGAATTTCCTTATACTTCGCCTATGACAGTTAGACATCCGAGTCCAATTTTAACTACTCTTCAAAAACTGTCTATCATCACTCATTTAGAACAATTAGAAGCCCTCTATTATCTTTTAAAAGATGATATGAGTTTTTCTTACGAAGATACAATAAATTCCATCAAACAAATTGATAAATTAACAGTAAAAGATATAATAAAACTTGAAGGGATAACTCCATCTATTTATTTTGAAATTGATCAAGTTTTGAAAGGAGAAATATCATTTCGTCTCGATGATTTACTAAATAGACCTGCTTTTTCGGAAATTAAAAAACGAGTGAATATACTTAAGAAATACTTTTAACATGTTCACAAAATTACCTATAGAACTTCAACAGAAAATTCTGGATCCGCTGTTGCTGATTTCATCTGGATGTACACCACATCAAATAGCAGCTACTCGAAATGTTTCGATTTTCGATTTCTTAGTATATCTTGCAGAAAAATATCAGTTAATTTGGATAGATAATGATCAGTTTATGTTTGGAGGCAAAACAGAAGTTTTGGAAAACATACCTATGGAAAAAGGATTTTATAAACTGTCTTTTTTTGATCAAGGATTAGATCTTACTCTGTTTGGAGAAATTCCTATCGTATCCAATCTAGGTCCTAAAGCTTCTTTCAAAAACATGATGCCGTGTGAGTGGATACTATCGTATCATAGTAGAGGTTTCGAGTTGGAAATAAAAGAAAATAAAGACATCAACAATCTTAATGTAGATGAATTGTGGATTGGTGTTATTTTTGTTTCGGTAATGTGTAAAAAACCTAATGTTGGATGTTCAAAATTACCTGAACTCTGGATTCATACGAATAAAAACCAAACAAAGGTTGGATATGAGATTCGTGGTTCCCTAGGATCATTTCATCCGTTGAAATTTGAAGGATTCTATGATAACATGACATCACCCTATCCTATAATTAGATACAAATATAGTGACGATAGTAAAGTTATCGGACTTGTTTTTCCTGGATATCAAAATTCTTCCTTGACTCTGGTTCCATTGTCGGTATATGGATTAGGTATGTTCAAGAATTGGTATTTTCCAGATAAAGATTATGTATACGAGAACAGAATTTTAGATTTAGATATAAATCCTCCGGGAAAGATTCATACACAAAGTCAGAACGTGATTGTAGATTTCTTAGGTTTGGAAATCACACCTCCTTTCAAAATTAGGTATGTCCCTAATGATATTTTGGCAATGGCGATTGATATATGCGACAAGTTTCCTAATACTGTTCTCGATTCTGCTAGAACTTATATCCTCTCTGCTGTATCAGACAAAGAGAAGAAGAGATGCATGATGTTATTAGGTATTCATTCTTTTATCAAAGTGATATCAATGGAGTACGCTATCATATCTATCAGAAACGATATGAAAATAAATACCATCATATAGTTTGAATATGTTTCCCCAGAATGGGGAAAATCGACCATTCAGGTAAGTACTAGAAGTCCATAATGAAGGTTAGTTGCTCTGTTATTAATGACCACATCTTCATCATAAGTCGACCTTAATATTTCGCCATATGGAATACCATTGTCATAAACACCTTTGTATCTATATTGACACCTTGGAGATATAACTCTATCATTTACAGTTAATGGTACATCGTAGTGATTGAATATATTAAGAGCTGTTAATCCCTGTGTAGTTGAGTATTGAGTTGTATAAATAGGATTATATTCGAAAACAGGTATTCCTACAATTACATTGGACATTTCGTAGGTTACGGGATCTTCCTTTATGGGATTATCTTTGTATATTAATTGTACTATCTTATCACCCTTAACAAACGAAATTGGCTTAGTATAATAGTTAGTGACATTCATTCTGGTTAGGATTTTATCATTGATAAATAAAATGTTGCAGTTGAGTAACGAAGATTTTGTCGGATTTACAATACAAAACCCTGGTATTGTAGTAGTATATTTCAAACAAACTGGATGTGGTGGATGTTTAAAGTTTGATCCTATCTTTTTACAGATAGAACGGAAAAAAGGTCAACATGGTTTACAAGCTGTTCAATTTGCTACCGTGAATGTAACATCCAATCCAAAAATCTTACAAAAAGCTAAATCTGTTGATGTAATTATTGACAGAACACCATTGTTGATAATCTTTTACCAAACTTCTCCATATGCTAGATATCACGGTCCACTAGATGAAGAAAACATTTTTACTTTTATTAAACAGGTTTTAGCGAACGAGATAGTTCATCATAATCAACAACCTATGCCAGTCGTTCCTCAACCGCCGGTAAATTGGAGAACACCAGAACCTTCTAGTATGGCACAAATGATAAAACCGTCATATATGGGAGGATTGCGAAAAGGTACAGGAGGTGGAACAAAAGAACAACTTTACGTAGAAGATTTGACTGAAGGACTTTTCGATAATTGGAAATTTTTAACTCCAAAAAACAAACCTTGGTTAACCGATATAAACCAAGTTATGTAGTGTTAATGGCCGCAATCTTTTCCTATTGATATACGTCTCAAGAATTTGTCTTTTATAAAATAATCGCCTAAGTACTTTCCAGTTACCGTTACAAACGATAGTTTATCTTGTAAGTTAAACCCATTGTGAAAATATATATAACCAGAATCTGGTACGCTTCCTATATAATGTCCATTCAGATATACACGAACAGTAACTTGAAGAAAGTTCAGAAAGTTAATACTACTGATATCCGTAAAGAGAGACTTAGTGGATACGTCTGCAAAACTGTCTCCGCAGATACATGACATCCTGTTTTATTGATGTCAAAAAGATTTTTTGTTATTTAAAAATGAATCTGTTGGGAATTATCCTTTTGGTAGCTATAATATGGTTGATTGTTTGGTTGTGGAAAAAAGGTGATCAAGTTCAAATTGAGTAGGTAACGGTGATAAGTACTAATACTAATATAAACAGTATACCATATAGAACAGCTTTGTTTATGATATCTCTACTACTAAATTCTAAATATTGAGAAATCTTTTGCCATCTAGAGAGAGCGATTAATACAACTATTACAGCCGATAAAGTTATTGGTTTCCATATAGACCATTTCCTCCCTTGTATATAGGGTTCCGTTTTCACAGGGGTCTGTGGACGATGTGAATTCTTTAATCTATTACCGAAATATTTCATCAAGAGATGATCTGTAGAGGATTTAATCTCGTTATCTTGAATAGTTTCATCTTTGAATTTAACTTTAGTCAAATCGTCATAATCATCAATTTCCATTTATTCCTAGAAAATTAGTTAAGAGTAAAAAATGTCACTCTATCATTATTCATATCAAAATCTTTTCAATACTCGACCAAACAGATACGACTTTGTTTCATATCCTATGTCCACACAATCTTTTAAAAATATAGATGGAATCTGTCAACAAACTTTTCCATGGTATCATTTGTATTATCCATATAGCAGACGCATTTCATCTAGAAGACTTTTATACCCTGTATTCCCTTGAGGATAATCCTTGATAAAATTAGATTTTCGAGAGATTCCTTTTAAAAATATGGTAGATATGGAATCTGTACTAGACGACATCATCAGAGAAAATTCTTTAGAAGAATTAACGGTTTTCTCTAAAACAGCAAAGACTTTCTTTGTAGAATCGTTAAAACAACTTATTCAGAATAAGTTTGAGGTCCTTAAATTTAAAGGACAGAATTTGAATAGTTCACCGTATGATGAGTTTGATACAAAACTGCTAGTAGTTGTTTCTAATACAAACGAACTAGAAAAATATTTGTTCCGAAAAGAAATATTGCCTTTGATAGATAAAAGACTTCAAAAATTGAGCTTGTCATTTGATGACAAAACGCTTGTCTACGATGTAAGGTCTACTATAGACCAGGTAATGGAAATAGCTAAGGATTTATTCAAAGAGGATGTTCCTCGTTTAACAGAAACAGAATTCTCCGATATCTACAAAGCCACGTGTTTTACTCAAGATATGGACGACATAAAAGTTGACAAAACTCTTTATGAAGAGTTCCGTCATAGGAAGCAATTTTACATCACTAAATATAAATATCTAATGCCAACAATATTGGCTGAAGTTCAAAAAGAGTTGTCTGAATTAAAATTCTGAAACAGAATATCTAAGTTTGTTATATTCTTCTTCATTCTTAGTTAATGTCTCCTTTGCTTCATCTTTATTCATAGTAGATTCTTTAGACTTTTGTTGAATCTCATACAACATTTCAGGAGTTATCGCACTTTGTTTAATACCTACTCGAGAAAGTGTATTCATATATTCTTTATACCAAACATGTTCTAATGGGTTATCAGAAGTGAGCAGAATTAACAAGCCTTGTCTCTCGTGTAGTAAAGTTAACTTCTTCTCTAAGAACTCAATTTGCCTATATGTCTCGTAAATCATAACTTTTCTACGTATAAATTCGTGTAACTCATCCTCTTTTCCTACAGTGGATATTTGCTTTAACCTCGTATCTATATCATCACTTTTATCGAGTTCTTTAGTCTTTGCTTCTTGTTCGGCTAGAAGTAAATCAACGTGTTCTTTTTGAGTTATTTCTTTGTCGTCTACAATTTTGATTGTGTTTTTACTGACTTGTTTAGGATCGGAAGTGACATAACACCATTGTCCTAATTTAGCTATTGCTATAGGAAGTCTAGAATCGACAGACTTGATTATTTGTTTTGCACGGTCTCTACATGTTTCAAACGTTCCGTAACCTCTAACTTTTACATAACTGTGCTGATTAGATTTCAAAAAAGATATTAGGACGAACTTGTCTTCATCTGTTTGAGGATCATTTAAGGTTCTTACAACTTCTGGGAATGCAACAAGTTTTTCTTGAACAGCGTTCATTAACTGTTCTTGAGTAAGACATTCTGCATAAGGTTTAAAAAAGGGAAGTAATTGATCAGATAATGGCGGATCCATTTTTTAAAAGAACTTTGCTAAGATTCTGAAAATATTTAGTTTTTCATGAAAAGTCAGACTTTGATGATGATGAATCTGTCAGAGATAACCAGTAGAGGTCGTGCTTTATTCTCTAAACAAAGGAGATATTTCAATAAGATAAATAAAACGCTCGAAATCATAGATATAAACAAGCTAAATTATGATAGTTCTAAGCGTTACGAAGTATTTTCTAGAAGACTGGATGAATATATGAAAATCTTATCTGAAGAAAATCTGTTAAGTCAAACTTCAAAAGAACTTACCCAAATACTTCTGAACAACGACGTTTTCGATCTTACCACCGAAACGATACACGATATTTTTATAAATCGTGGTGGAGAATGTTCTTTGAGAGTAGATCAGACATTGAAAATCGAATTGATAATTGACAAGGAGAAACCCATGAGTTTCTTTTTCATAGGTAGTTCTGAAGAAAACATACAAAGTAACATTGAAGATAAATTGTTGTCAACAGTCTCATTTTTCTTCAAAGATATTCTACTGGATACGCCCTTTGCTCTGGGGAATATCAGGATTGATGCAGATGTTCAAACACAAGAAGGATGTGTAACAATAGAGTCAGTTATAATAAAAAATCCAACTATAGAGAATATTGGTCAATTCATCACTAAGAATATTAACGAAGCCTGTGTTAAGTATGGTACAAAATCAGACATAGACCTAATAATAATACAGAACGGTAGTCAGAGTTATACGATCCACGGATATTTTAGAGGCTAAATAACTTACGAAAGTTTCCTTACACATGTAAGGAATTTTGGATTAATAAAAATGGAAAGAACTAACTATAATTTGAAATATCAACATTGTGTAGAAACATTAAGCGGACCAGTTTGTAGAGATATTAAGTCTACATTTTTAGGTAACGATATTTACAAAATCAAAGATAGGATCGAAGATACTTGTGAGATAAATAATACCTTCGCAGATTGTCAAGGAAATGTTAAGTTTACTCTTCCCTTAGACATGTACAAGTATCTTCCACATATTAAGGAAGTGGATATCCAGCAGGAATAGGTTGGTTGCCAGGATTAAATGTTGAAGCTGTACCAGCTGGACAAACACAAGCTTCTGTCAGATTACCATTTTCCAGAGGACACAGTGCTGCACATATGGCATTTTTGTCAGCCAAGCTTATAGAGGGTTTATCATCTAGAATAGATTGTATAGCTAATAAACTTGGATCGTTGTCAACGTCATCTGTTACCCTCATCATCACATCCTCTGATACAGCGATTGATTTTGCTCGTGCACCTAATATATTTGGCATACCTTCTTCACCTTGCCAATACACCCCAGTTGGAGAGGTAGTTGTTGTCCCCCCTGTAGGGCATACAGGACATACAGGACATACTGTAGGAGCAGGACATACAGGACAATCTGTAGGAGCAGGACATACAGGACAATCTGTAGGAGCAGGGCATACAGGACATACAGGACAATCTGTAGGAGCAGGGCATACAGGACATACAGGACAATCTGTAGGAGCAGGGCATACAGGGCATACAGGACAATCTGTAGGAGCAGGGCATACAGGGCATACAGGGCATACAGGGCAATCTGTAGGAGCAGGGCATACAGGGCATACAGGGCAAGATGTGGTTCCTGATGAACAAACTGGACAATCAGGACATACAGTAGGTGAGCAAACAGGACATGTTGTAGACAGATCTGAAGAACAAACTGGACATGTAGACATGTCTGAAGTACACACTGGACAAGCCGAAGGACAAGCATCTGGACAGACAGGGCAATCAGGACATGATGTTTTAGGACAAGCCGGACAAGCCGGACAAGCTGGGCATATAGTAGGATAATAAGTAGTAGCTGAAGAACCCGGACATGAACTAGCCGTATAATCTGGACATGTAGAAGATGTAGAATCGTAGACAGGACACGTCATATTAGATGTTTGACCTATAGAAGAACTTACACATCCATCTTGAGTAATTGATTGAGTTGATGAGTATAGTAACATTACAACCAATAAAATACCTACACCTATAAGTATGAGTGTAACGATATGCATTTTTTAACCTACAAAAAATTAAGATGTGAATATAAAGAGAATAAAAATTAAATTTACTGATCTAGTTAGCTCTTTGACATTATTAAAAATGAAGAGGTTTTTTGTCTTTTCAATTGGTCTTATAAAAGATCTTTGTCAAGAGCATCAGCTAGTAGTAGATGAGGATAATTTGATCAAAAAATTCAATCAATCTAGAGATTTGAAAGAGTTTTGTAATTCTATTGTGGATGATGTTCTCCATCCGGATAACGAAAAGCTAGCTGTTTTGTTATTATTAAGACAACACCATATCCAAATGGGTGTAAAAACGAACGATAGCATTGATGCATTTCTATCCACAATGGAGACCTTATATTACGCTGGTGTTATTTCTGATTTATTTCTGGATAAAATAGTAACCAATAAAGAGGCTATCGATACCATTCATCACGGGAATGACTTCAATTTCAGTTATCAAGCTATCATAATGTTAATGCAAGGATATCTATGCAAAATTAAAAAAGATGTTTTAGAATGTCCTCAATACATGTATTTGAGAGTAGCCTTTCAATTGCATGATGATCATAAATTGATTTCTCAAACCTATCGTCTCCTAAGTAACAAGTTAATAACACACGCTTCTCCAACTTTATTTAATTCAGGAACAAGGTGTCCGCAATTAAGTAGTTGTTTTCTAGTTTGTTTAAAGGATGATTCTGTTTCTGGAATCTATAAAACTCTAAGCGAATGTGCTAATATTTCTAAGTATGGTGGAGGAATAGGAGTTTCTTTGTCAGATTTACGCTCCAAATACTCTTACATTAAAAGCTCGCAAAATCCTTGTAAAGGTGTGAAACCTGTTTTGGAAGAACTTGAACACTGTGCTAGGTATATAGATCAAGGAGGGAGACGCAAAGGCGCCATTTGTGTGTATTTCGAAATGACTCATCCTGAAATTCCAGATGTATTGTCCATGAAGAGAAACACTTCACGTAATTCCAGTTACGAACATAAATTACGAGATCTTTTCTTGGGATTATGGATTCCGGATCTGTTCATGGAACGTGTCAAATCCAATGGAAAATGGTCGTTTTTTGATGAACTACATCAAAGAACTTTAACAAATCTTTACGGAGATGAATACGTTCAAAAATTCTTAGAATTAGAGGAACAAAAAGAGTTTGTAAATCAGGTAGATGCTCGAAGTTTCTTCAACGAAATCCTGGAAACTCAAACAGAAACTGGGATGCCGTTTATGTGTTACAAAGATACAGCAAATATTCTTTCAAATCAACAAAATGTCGGAATTATTCAATCATCAAACCTGTGCACAGAAATTTTTGAGGTCTCATCTGAACACGAAACAGCAGTTTGTAATCTGGCTAGTATAAATCTAGAAAAATGTGTAGGAAAAAACGGTGTAGATTATGAACTAATAGGAGAACTTACTGCTATTCTCACTAGGAATTTAAATAACACTATAGACAATAATTTTTATTGTAGCGAAGACGCAAAAAGAAGCAATCTTTCTTTACGACCTATAGGTATCGGAGTAACTGGTCTACAAGGACTGTTTTTCGATCTGGAGATATCATTGACGTCTACTGAAGCCCGTGAAATTAATTCCAGAATTTTTGAGGTGATGTATTATAACGCGTTGTTGGAATCCAATAAAATAGCAAAGGAACGTACAAGTTTAATTGTTAGAAGACTTTCTACATTTCCATACATCAAGGGTTTTGTTAAAAAATATATGGGGTGTTATTCCAGATTTTGGGGATCTCCTTTAAGTCAAGGAAAAACTCATATAGAGTTATATGAAGAGTTAACTGACCGGAAGATAAAAAGATTTATACCAGAAGAAAAATGGGACAGTCTCAAAAAAGATATTATGAGCTATGGTGTTGCAAATAGTCAACTAATAGCATTAATGCCTACAGCTTCTACAGCCGAACTAATGGAAGTTACAGATTGTTTTGAACCTATTACAGGGGCGATTGTTTCTAAAAATACTCAGCATGGTAATTTTAAGGTTGTAAACAAACACATCCGCAACAAACTGATGGGTAAAGGCTGTTGGACGCAAGAAACAATAGATTCTATTATTCAACATAACGGTAGCGTTCAGCAACTAGATTGTCTTAACGATGGTGAAAAAGAAGTTTATCGTACAGCTTGGGAAATAGATCCTGTTGACTATATAAATTTAGCTATAGACAGAGCTCCTTTCATCGATCAGAGTCAAAGTTTAAGTTGGTTTATAGAAGATCCTGGAAAAGATTTTAATAAACTAGGGCATTTACATTTCTATACATGGGAGAATAAACTTAAGACTGGAATGTATTATTTGCGTCAAATTCCAGCGAGTCAAAACCTCAAGTTTAAGAAGATGGAGGAAGACATGAAAAACTCTTGCGTCGCTTGTACATAGGCCGTTTTTTTTTCTTCACAATGGTGAAGAAACTTTTTTATTTTAAAAAAACAGAATGGATTTGTATCAAGTAGCAGTACTTGTACTGTTTGTTCTATTGATCATATTGTTACTTCCAGCTTTGCTTAGGTTATTCAGGTGTAGACGAAGATGTCTAATTTCTCAGGTTGTCGGGTGTGATAATGAAGAGCAATTATAAGAATGAAAATATAATTAAAATGATTATGGTGAGATCTACAAATACATCTGAGATACTTCCGACCAACGGTGTCATATTTATAGGAAGTAACAATGATGCAGGTAATAAGAAATTTTTACAAAAGAGACACATAGTGGGTATTATTAATGCTGCAGAAGAGTGCCCCGTCAATATGACTTTCCCGTTTGCTTATCTAAAATTACATCTGATTGATATTCCGTCTCAAGATATTCTTCAAGTTCTTCCAACAGTTTATACATTTCTGGAAAACAACTTGTCTGTTGGAAATGTTCTAGTTCATTGTGCAATGGGGATATCACGAAGTGTTTCACTCGTTATAGGTTATTTGCTTTTAAAATTTCCAGTCTACAATTATAATCATATATATGATTATGTTAGGTCTCATAGACAGATAGCCTATCCAAATTCTGGGTTTAAAGAACAACTAATATCATTACAACAAAGTTTAAACTAAATATCGTACGAATATGGAGATTCCGCTCACAGAGCGGAAATATTAGACAAACTCAGTTGTTTACAAACTCAGTTGTTCCAAAAGTTTCATTATTTTTTGTGCATTTTTTTCTTTTCTTTGAATATAGCTTTCTAACAAAAGTAAATCTCTGCTAGCCCTTGTGTTTATATACAGTTTTTCCACTATGACGTGTCTTAAATTCTCAGGTAAATGAGTATGAGATTTGTATCGTATGGCTCTGTTCATGGCTTGTTGCTCAACTACGCTATTCCAACCTGGTTCAACTATAATAACTCTTTGAGTACCTTTCAAGTCTATACCTTCTCCTCCGGCTTTAGAAAAAAGAAGGACTTGGATTCTTTTAGAATTGTAGTCGTTAACTAGCATTGTTCTTTTGAGTTTAGATGTTTCCCCTGTAATAACTCCGTAAGCTATCTGTTTTTTCTCCAGTATATTTTCTATCTGGTTAATACCAGCTTTTTTCCAAGACGAAAAGACGATTTGTTGCCCATAATTTTCTATAGTATTTTCAATAAATCTCAATTTAGGTAAAACACCAGAATCTCCTACTCTTCTCATGGAATTTGTATGAATCATAAAAATGCTTCCAAGTTTTCCTATTCTTTGATGAAAATCTTCGTCGAATTCTTCTATACTGTTGTTCATGCATTTTTCATAGTCATTTTGTTCGTCTTCTGTCAATTCGATGTCTACTGACTTTATATCGAATGTTGGGTAATCTTCTGATACGGGTCTTTCTTTATAAAAGATGTTTACTTCTTTCAAACAATCGGCTATCGGTTGTCTTGAAGAAACTTTGTTTAGACACATTTTGATAATGTTCATTAAATCTGTCTCGTAGTTTACAAATGGAGAGGCTGTCATTAATAATACCTTGGTTGCTTCGTTACAACATTTGATACATTTTTTTGCCATTTTCCCGCGTGTTGTCCTCAAATTGTGAACCTCATCAACTATTAAAAGCTTGCCTCTCGCATCTATGTCATAAAGAAAATCATGATACGATAACAACTTTATAAATGCAAAGCTAACATCTAACTTGACTAAATTCTCTTCAATTTGTCCGTGTATTGATACTGGAGCTACGAACAAGACAGATGATACAATGTTTTTTTCTATAAACTCTTTTGCTATATAACACGCCATTGTTGTTTTGCCGCAACCTGTTCCGTGAACAACAAATGCATGTCTATTCCTAGGTCTTTCTAAAAAAGAAAGAACCCTTGTCTGATAGTCTAGAAGTTCCATGGTGGAAGCTAAGAGTATAAAATAAACCAAAAAACTAATTTTTCCTAATATTAGCTACAAACGTCGAGGAAATGGACTGCAATCATGTATTTACTGAAAGTGAAGATCAGTCCGTAGTTTGTGTTAATTGTGGTTTAGAACAAGACAATGATTTGTACAAGGCATTAGACAACGATTTGAAAAGAAATAGTTCAAATTACAGTGTCAGAGTTCCAGTAGATGACTTAAATTACTATTTGGAAGAACTTCCAGTAGATATAAAATCTCAAATTATTAATACGTTCGAAAAGTTACTCCAACTTAATAATTTACGTGGAAATGGTAAAAAAGCTCTGCTTGCCGCCTGTTATTTTTATCTATCATCTGCTAATTCCTTTACATTGACATGTAGAGATGTATACCACAAATTCAAAATAGATAAAAAAAAATTTAGTGAAGGCAAACAACTTTTTTTAACACATTTTCCTGAGCACCGAACATTAGAAAAGAAAATCAGTGAGTATGTCGATATCATATTTTCTAGATTCTCTTTACCAGAAACCCAGAAGGAACTTGTTTCAGATACATGTAAAAAAATAGATGATAACACCAGGTTTGTTAATTTCAATCCTTATTCTGTTTGTGCGTGTGTAGTTTATCAGAAACTTAATGGTCTTGGTATAAAGAAGAATGTGTTCATCAAAAGAATCGGAATGAGCGAAGTAACAGTTCAGAAAATAACAATATGTTTACAGGGTATCAGTTAAAAAAAAGCTATACTTCCACTCTAAGTGGAATTTTCTTTCTGATCGGTTACATCCTTTATAATATTATACCATTCTGAGGTGTTGTAATATTTTTGTGAAAAAATGTGAATGTTTTTAATAGAAGACGACCAACACTTTAAGTTAGTTGCAACCAGAAATATCATCGGACTCTTTAATTTTGAGTTCAAAAAACAATCTGAAGTGAGTTTCAGGTTATGACATATACATCTCTCTTGATTATCTATTATCAAAGAATCTTGTTCTAGAATTTTCCATCCATTATAGTTAAGACAAGAACTCCCGTAATATTCATGATATTCTTGATTGCTTTCTGACTCTAAAAAACTTGACTTTCCAGTTTTTATTCCAGTGAATATTACAACAACTTCAGCACCGAAATCCAGAAACTGTTGGTTATGCATTTTTCAATACTGAAAACACATTTTTCTAAAATTTGCTAGCTAGGTATACATTGAGGGCTTACTACCCTTAGTACAAGTATACGAGCTAAAGGTGATACATACCTGACACTGAGGAATACGCTTACATACACCTGAAGGATACATATACACTGAGGACACATACACTGAGGGATACGCGCTTACATACACTGAGGGATACGCGCTTACCATACACCTGAAGGGGATACATACACTGAGGGATACGCGCTTACATACACTGAGGGATACGCGCTTACCATACACCTGAAGGGGATACATACACTGAGGGATACGCGCTTACCATACACCTGAAGGGGATACATACACTGAGGGATACGCGCTTTAAGAATACCCTTAGAGGTGAGTATCTTAACTAAAGGATACATACACTGAGGGATACGAGCTTAAAAATTTAAGAATACCCTTAGAGGTGAGTACCTTAACTAAAAAGGATACATACACTGGGATACGAGCTTACATACACCTGAAGGGATACATACACTGAGGGATACGAGCTTAAAAATTTAAGAATACCCTTAGAGGTGAGTACCTTAACTAAAGGTACCCTAAAGGAACATACACTGTACGAGCTTAAAAATCCCTTAGAGCTTCAGAACCATGGAAGATACTAAGACTATAGATAGTCTCATAGATAGTGTCATAGATGATGCATATTATTCGTTGTCCAGAAGAGACCGACGTATGTGGAAAACTATTATTAAAGTGGCTCTGTCATATAGTAAAAAAGATGAAAAAAAAGGAAACTTAGTGTATAAACATATTGAAAAAGTGGTCTCAAGGGTAGCAGGAATGGGATCTTTCACAGATGATATATTTTCTGTTGTTAAGAAAGGACGAGAAAACACAATAAATCGTTATTTAAATAGAGGTGTAAATGCGAATTTCAGTGACAATGACGGATATACTATATTGATGCAAGCTTCTGCTTTTGGTCATGAAAATATCGTCAGACTTTTTCTGGATAGCGGAGCAGACGTTAACGCTGTAAATAGTGAGGGTGAAACGGCCTTAATAATTGCTTCTAAAGAAGGTTATGGAAAGATCGTTAGACTTTTGTTAGATAGAGGAACAGACGTCAACATAGAAGATAACAATGGAAGAAATGCCTTAGATATGGCTCTAGACAACGATGATGATAACGTTGCTAGACTTTTTAATGGATATTATGACGAACAAGATAGTGAACAAGATAGTGAACAAGATAGCGATAATGAAGCCCGGCGGACCCCGCGCCAGCGCGGGATTAATCATCGCCAGGACGAANNAGATAGCGATAATGAAGCTAACGAACGAGATAGCGATAATGAAGCTAACGAACGAGATAGCGATAATGAAGCTAACGAACGAGATAGCGATAATGAAGCTAACGAACGAGATAGCGATAATGAAGCTAACGAACGAGATAGCGATAGTGAAACTGACTAGACAACGATGATGATACACTGAGTGTTCCTCTGGATATACGAAATGATTCCGCTCTATGAGCGGAAGATGTTAAAAATTTAGTTTTTCTGAGGGATTCTTATATGTGAATGGTTGAGATGATCTGCTGCTTAAGATGAACCAACAGACGTATGATAACATTGTTAGAAGTTATGATAATCTTGTTAGATTTTTAGGAATACGGAGGACCACGCGCCAGCACGGGATTAATCATTGCCATGACGAAGACGTTAGATTTTTAGGAAATCAGAGGCCACCAGATCGGCGGACCCCGCGACAGCACGGGAAAGTAAGAAATGTGGAACTAGAAGATCTCAAACAGCAATTTAGAGGATTTTACGCTGCAGATATTGGACATATATACAAATCTCTTGGTTTGGAAAAAGCAAAAAAAGAGCTTCTTCTCTTATCAAACAATCCCCATCAGAGCACATATAAGGTTAGATTGTTAATGAAACCAAGACCAGAAAAAAAAGAATGTATAATCTGTTGTGAAAACTATTCCAGTGAAAAAGAATGTATAATCTGTTGTGAAAACTATTCCAGTGAATATTTTGTAAAATGTTTAAATAAACATGAGTTTTGTAAAAAATGCATCGGAAGAATTGGAGAGATAGCGTTATCAGAAACAGGTGTTGTAAAGTGTATGAACGAAAACTGTCAAGAAACCTTCAGTTTGGATCTATTTGAAGAACCACTTAGATCTAAACTTTCCAGAAAACAACTGTTATCAGCAATAAATTCAATGAAAGACGCAGAAATGTGTCAGTTTTGCGACTATGCAGAGCTTGTGAATCCTCCAACAGAAGATAACAAAATATTTATTTGCAAAAATTGTAATAGAACACATTGTCGTTTGTGTAAAGTGCCATGGCTAGAAAAACATATGGATAAAACATGTCAACAGGTTCAAGAAACCTCAAAAAAGGAATTGCTTGTAGAAGAAGAAATGACAAAAACTATTACTAGAGAGTGTCCAAAATGCAAAGTGTTATTGGTTAAATCTGGAGGATGTAATAAAATTCGATGTTCATGCGGAACAATTGTATGTTATGTTTGTAGAAATAAAATATCAGGTTATCAACACTTTTGCAATTGCCCTGACAACCAGTGTTTTTGTAATAAATGTAAACTTATGAGTGACACATTTGCAGACGACTTAAAGAAAATAGATAAGATTAAAAAAGGAAGAAATATAGGCGTAGAGAGACATCTGCTTTTACGTGACAGTCCTTTTTAAATAGGCGTAAAGCTTTTCCGCTCTGTGAGCGGAATCTTCCGAATCTTATTTCCCTGTTGAACCAAGTCCTCCGTCTCCACGAGCATCTACAGCATTCGGAGAAACTGTAAGCTCTTCCATTGGACATATACAAGCCTTTTCTAATATTAATTGAGCTATTTTATCTCCGGTAGCTATTTCATAGCTCTGTAAAGAAGATAGAATACATATGATTTCTCCAGTATAGTTGGGATCTATCACTCCTCCGTGAACTGAGACTCCCTTAGAAGCTAAGCTTGACCTATCTGAAACTCTTCCATATGTTCCATCTGGTAGAACAACCTTAACATTTGTAGGGATCTTGGATATTTTACCAGGCTCTAAAGTTACATTTTGACTAGAATGAAGATCGAATCCTACATCTAAAGAATGTTTTTTTGTAAGACCTGGTCCAGACGACTCTATACGATAGAACTTCAGGACATCCATACTTTCTTTTTATGATGATAAAAACATAATTCCAGTTTTTTTTAGTAAATAAAAATGTCATGTCCGATACCTCCAGTTCCTAGGAAACCACCGATGTGTAGTCCTCCTTCTTTGATTAGAAAAGAAAGATGTTTTGGAAGTTACCACAATATACTGGATGCTTATGGAACAACTAAAACTGAACATTACAGCACCGCTACTCCTTACTATATCAAATTTTCAGATGATAATACTAAGTTAAACATGCTTGAGCCGTATAGTAACAATCCAAAAGCTTATTACCGACGGTTTTCAGATGCAAACCATGGTTACAATATAACAGAGCCATATCATGGATATACTTTAGAACAGTTCGATAACAGAATACCATGTCTTGAAGGACGAAAAATTGCTATAGCGCCTTGTACTAATAGATTTTTGAAATGTGTAAAAGGAAAACTATTGCAATTACAATGTTCTAATGGGATGTTGTTTAATCCGGCTACTGGAGAATGTGCTAACAGAACCAATGTGTTCAATTGTTAAAACATTTGTGACATAGTAAGACTGTAACGACTATCCATGATAACGTTAATGTGCAGGTAATAGTCATCCACGCTATCTGATCAGTAGTATACTTTACTATAAATATTCCCTTTCTTTTAAACAAAAATCTGTCCAACTGTTTGAGAAACTTTTGATCTATAGTGGCGTTATATTTGTCAACCAACTCTTCCATTGATTCTACTAGTTCCTTTTTCCAGTCGTTTTGTTCGTTATTGATTATAAAGAAGAGAGCTATACCCCAAACAACCGTTAGATATGTCCATAGCATCAATAATTTTACCGGAATTTTACGATTTTTTGGTTCCGGAGGAGCTTTATAATCTATCGAATGTAATTGAAGAAATTCCGAATTGGCTATAGCCATGGTTTCTTTTGTTTTAACTGTTTAAAAGAACTAAAATGTATGTTCACTACGAAAATACTGTTCTTAATAAATTGATAATTTCTCTTGTGAAACCGTTTTCTAACCTTGATGAGGAAAGAGTATTGCCTTTCGATAAGTTCGATGATCTAGATATAGTCAAAATAATAGATACGATTCCTAATGAAGAATTAACTATTTTATCGTCATCCTTTATAGAACCATTGATGTTAGAGAAAAAAGTACCTCCAGACGTTCCATTGAAAGTTACATTTATTATCAGAGATGCAGAGGAAATAGAAACAGATGTATACTCTGTTCTAAATTGGTATATCTATTGGACAAATATGTTAAATGTTCTTCAAGATGAAGATATAGACAGAGAAATTGTTGACAATGTATATCAGTATTTTTATAAACTTCCTACAATCAATCAAAGACGTGTAGTTGAGTATTTATCATCTCTTTTACAATTTTCTAGAAGCAGATATATAGAAGTCTTACGTAACGAGACTTTACCTATGATAATGAACAGAGGTAAAAATTATATAGAACAGAAAAACAGAGAGTTATCTAGAGATAAAACAAATTCTGCAACTAAAGTTATAAAAGATATAAGATGCTCGTTGTGCATATCTACCTATCTAGAGTCAGCATTTCAGATATTAGAAAAAAGTAACGTTGACGTAGTCTTGTTGTTTGAAGTAAACTTGAAATCTTATACTGTAGACGTGACAATGGTTCCTAGAAACGAAAAGGTTCCATTTAGTCATTTAATTACACAACGTAGCGGTTTTCTAAGTAACTTCAGAATATCTTTTCAAGAATTTGTCGACTTACTTACTAATTAAACTGCAGTGCCACACATATAATCTCTACCACTTTGTGGACCATTACAGTATCCAAATGGACAAACTTGTTTTAATCCACAGCAGTGTGGATATTTTCCGAACTTAGTAGTATATGGAGGATGATCGTAATTAGGATAAGCATAATAAATAGTACCCAAATTTATTGGATCGTGATTTGTCATTGGTTCAGGAAAAGGCTCTCCTTTATAAATATGTCTAGGAAATATTACGACCTTGTCTTCAGGAACCTCTGTATTATCTAACAATTGATTAGGATGAACAGTCTTAGCGTCATCGATATTGAATAAAAAATAATTTTTGTTAAACGAATACTTCGCGTAGTTCATTTTTAAAGCAAAAAATAATGAAGACCCATCTTGAAAAAGAGTTTTGTAAGCAATACGAAATCATTAAAGCTATTTCGAAAGGCGGATTTGGAACCGTCTATGATGGAGTTAAAAAATCTAACAAAGAATCTGTCGTCATAAAAAAAATATCCTCTAAGAAAGTTTCTGTAAGCTCTGGGCTACCATCTGAAGTTTTGTTTTTAAAAAAATGCAAGAATATAGCAAATGTAATACAAATACTTGACTTTATCTTATGTGAAGAAAATCTCTACATTGTTTTCGAACAATTAGAAAATAACATAGACCTTTTTGATCTAATAACAGATCACTTCCCTCTAGAAGAAAATGTCGTGAGAAAGATTTTTAAGGAAATCTTGAAAACGATACAAATTTTATCTAACATGGATATTTATCATTTTGATGTAAAAGATGAAAACATTCTTCTAGGATATCCAAACTTAGAAATTAACAAGGTTAACGAACCAGTTTTTGTAAAACTTATTGATTTCGGTAATATGAAATATGGAAGTAAAGTGAATGACTCTCCATTCGAACCCACTCGCGTGTTTTGTCCTCCTGAATATATAAATTATGGTTTGATATTACCTAGAGAATTTACTGTATGGTCATTAGGCTGTTTGTTATATAACATGTTAAATGGAGATATTCCGTTTCAATTTAATATCGTAGAAAACGTGAAATGGCATAGACAAGTTTCACAAGATCTAACCGACTTGACTAATAATTGCTTGCTTATGGAACCATCCGAAAGAATAGATCTTCACTGTATTTCAGTTTAAGCTTAAATCCGTTTCTGTACACACTACAGAAACCTGTTATCATCTTATCTATAAATTTTCAAATGAGGAAATAAAACAGTTTGGTATTCACGCTGGCTAGGATCAATGTGATAGCTACAAGGCAGGTGCGATTTAAAATAACAAGCGTGACCCTTATCTGCACAAAGGGGATATGGATCTGATGTATAAAGACCATAATCTGGTCCACCTTCTGGATTATAAATGATTAGAGATCTTGATCCTTCTTCTTGATTAATATATGGGCGAAAAATTCTGAATGTGTTCATATCTTTATCAAATTCTAACTCCATTTTTTATGTCATAAATAAATGAGTTGTTATTGGGGAAATGATGGTTTTTGTTATAGCAGCGGAGCTACATGTAACTCTAACTGTCAGATTGTATCAGTACCTCCACAAGGCTGTTATTCTGATGGTTACGGAGGATGTACAGACTATGGATGTGGCACAAACGGCTCTTCTTACAGGTGTATAAACACTGAAGGAGGTTGTCAATGTTTATACGATTATTATAAGGATGGATGTGCAATAGATAGGTTAGGTAATGGAGACTGTGTTAGTTACGGTGGTTGTGACTCTTGTGGTAAGTATTACGATTGGTTAGGTTATCCGTATTGTTGGTGTCAACGTTATGATATGCCCTATTGAACCTGAGAAGAGATTCTGTACGGGTGTACAGAAAAAATAATGTCTTATAACAACGATCCTAACATTCTGGAAAGTTGAGAAACCCTTACTCGTTTTTCTGAATAACGATTTATTGTCTTTGTTTTGATTTTTTCAAACTTTTTGAATTCTAAATATTTCTTCAACATATCTCCAGGATTGGTAATTTCAGATTTATTCATAACTACCGTAAATCTCAACATAACTTTTCGTCTAAAAGGAGAAAGTGAATTTAAAGCTTCTTTTACTATTTCTCTGTAAACACTGCGCGCTGATATTTCATTTCGTTTTTGATTTATATAATTTTCCCAACCGGAGAACAATGGGGCAAGTTTTAGAGATATATACACGCGTTCCCAAATGTCTTTTGGTATACGACGATTCTTTTTAGTGTCATTTATTGTTCTGACTACACCGGCATACCAAAATACATTGTCTATAGTACATTTGTTGAATGTTTCTCTTAGTAAATCAAATTTAGTTTCCCATTGCTTTCCGTTTATTGTATTACAAATAAAGTCTACAACACTATCATCACATTCAGGTTTATAACCCCAGACTCCCATTTTTCAACAACTCATTACGATACAAGTTTTTTTTAAAATTTTTAGTCCACTTCCATACGTTTGTCTGGAATACGTTAATTCTACGAGTCTATATATCTAGCGATTATAACTTTTTCTTTTGGTTCTGATAAAGTGAAGAAATCTTCTAACATGGCCCCGGCTAAAAAAAATTTCACCGAATCTAACGGCCATTGAGTTGTTAACAGCATAGTTTCTTTACAGTATTTTCTCAGTTTCTGTATGAATTGCGCATCTGAACTAATGGCTTTATGATAACCAGGTTGAAACAAACGTTTTCCTCCAATAAACATTCTGACGATATCTTGTAGATCGAAAAAGAATTCAAATGGTGGAATATACTGTGAATCCATATTACTGGGATAAGTCAGTTTTTTATGAAATCTATTTCGTGTACCGGAATTACGAACTTTCCAATTAAAATAATATGGCTTTTCTTTACTTAATTTGCCATTGTCTATCGTAAGGAAATAATCCATCTTGAACGGTACAAATTTACCATCTTCAATAACGGCATTTCTTTCTCCCAAATATCCATCCAAAGTGTAATCGGGTGAAAATGATCTAGAAACTCCAAAATCGTTAATAAGAGCAATAAACCCTATGTTTGCTACAAAGTATGATTTATTTTGTATGACATATTCCCAAACACCTCCGGGAGGAATTCTTTTAATAAGTATATTCTCAGCTTTTATATCATTATGTAAAATAGAGTAGATTTTCTGAAGTATATGTAACGCAGCTAAGAGTTGAAATAACATGTTACAATGAGTCTGTTCGGTACGTAAACTTACCGACGATAAGGATTCATCAGCAAGTTCCATAAAGGTTATATAACATGATCCTTTTTTTAATCTATTATGTAAAGTTATCTCTCCATCTTTACAGAATGATAATCCATAAATATTCAAAAAGTTTTGACTTTTATTATCATCTAAAAGTTTTTGTGTTAGCACTTGAAATCTGTATTCATTAGGATAACACTTATTAAATAAAGTCTTCTGTCCAGCAGCTATATTTCTCATAACTTCATTTCTTTCTTTAATAGAAAGAAGAGACTGTTTAGCAGCTATATGTACGTTCCTGAAAACTCCGCTAAATACTTGTCCGAAAGAACCGCTACCAATAAGATAAATATCGGTGAGGAAGTTTTTTATTTTAGGCGAAGGCAAACATATGTTGGTGAGATGTGTATATTTGTTAAATTCTTGAGCTAATATTGCACGGATTGTACTTCTGTCATTCATCAAAGTTAGTTCGTATTCTTCATAACGTTTGTAAATAGGTCCACCTATTTTGATAGACCTACCCGTTGAAGGATTGATAGATTTGTTAGTTAACCATTTTTCATAATCTTCTTGATTTATCATGTTCGTTTCAGTTTTTCTTCTTCTTGAATTTTATATATATGTTTAAGATATTCAGATAAAATACCTCCTGAGTGTATTGTAGTTTCAGAAGTTTTAACTACTTCGTACGTTCCAGAAGAATTCTTTGTAAATAAAATAAATTTGTCGATATTAGAATCTATAGATAAAGGGACAACTTTTAATATCAATGAATTATATTTATCTATAAGCTCAAAAACCACCATATTAACCCCTAGAGTAAAAGACCAAAAGTGGAGACTTTCTTCGGTTAGTTTATAAGTAGAGAATCTTTCGTTTTGTGGATCTATCTGAAAAGGGGTTTTAGGTCTAGTTATAATATCTTCAAAACTGGCCATTCCGTATCTATAAAAATCGTTACCGAGAAATGAAGAAAGATAATTTTGAAGAACTCCTTTCCTTTCAGGAGGAACATTCTTCATACTTGTTAACACATGAGTAGTAGTAGCAGGCATTCTGGTTTCATCATGCAGTTTATGAAAACAACATGGAGCTCCTCTAACTTTCTCGTTTAAAACCTCGCGTATTTTTAAGAACTGTTCTAAATCTTTAGACCAGAAACGATTATATGTACTCTCTGTTTCTGATTTTTTTTGTACGAGAGGAAAAGGAAACTTTTCAGAATCCAGCCCTTTTCTTCCAACACAAGCATAATATCTTTTGGTTGCTAGTGGATAATATGTTTCATATTCTCCGGTTGGGAATTCCAAGATTAAATCGTCTATTTCGACTTTTCTAGCTAATTCTTGACTTCTTTTGTCCAAAAATGACTGTAGTCCTTTATCGTCTCCAAATAATTCTTTTAAAATGTTAGTGAATTCTTCCTTAGTATCCAGTATATATGGTTGGCGTTGATATTGACAATCCTGTGTATAAATGTCTGCGAAAATTGTAGGTTCTGCTTCTCTTAAGTTATCTATAAGTTTTTTTGTCTTTTTAACTTTCTTGATATCTATTATAGTCAATGACTTTATGTTTTTTTGATATTGAGCAATTATGAAATCCTTATTCTGATGGAACTCTTTCAGAAACATAGTAATAGCGTAACCAAAATATAAGACTTCTGGGTAAGAAACTAACTTTTCTGAAATCTTGAAATGAATCTCTTCGTTAGTTTCGGTCATAGATAGTGATACCTTTTTTCCTGCAAACATAAAGGATCCCCTTTTCTTTTTCTCTAAAGGACGGTCGGTTTCTGTAGTAATCATATATTTGGATAGTTCCCCAGTCATCATTACATCTCTTAATGGAATAATAAGAGACTTGTTTACAGAAGGTCTTGGAGTATATTTTATTTTAATATTACGCTTAGTTATTGCAATTATTTGAAAGCGATTGAAAATATTGATTATAAACGATTGTAAAGTTAGAGAACTTAGTGAAGATGTAAACTTCAAGACTGTGAGATAATTTCTGGAAAGAGACATACAAGCTAAATTAGAATTAATTTCAAACTCTATCTGCAAAATATCCATTTCAGAATCTCTTTTTTCAGCAAAGTATTTTCTAGACGTCGAGAAACGCCAATTATCACGATATCTCATATAAGTGATCTTAATATTTTCTGGAAGATCATTAATCTCTGAATAAATCAAAGGCCAACACATCTCTTTAGTCAGTATGTATACTTCGCTGAGTAATTCTGTAACTCCTATATTAGGTGTGTTTAGGATAGTCGTAGAAATGTTAGTGTATGGAATCTGTCGTTCAATCGTCTTCATCTGTTCTGGAATTTCATGATCAGACTTCAAAAAACGAGGTGGCATTTCTTCTCTTTTATACAGAATATTAAGAAGCCTCATTGATTCATAATTCTTCGTGTCTAAAGCAAAAAACACTAAGAGGTCATGTTGAATAAGGTTTTCCAGAATATGGTTATCGTTATACTCCCTTATCACATCCCCTATAAACCTGATAGTATCATGTCTTATATCCCAATAATAGTAAACGACGTCTAATATTTGAGTCTTAGATTTAATATAATTCAATTTTAACAGCTTATCAAAAAAAGCTTCTGACATAATTTTTAACCTAAAAAGATTCAAGGTAATTCTTCAACTTCAATGAAAGCATTTCCATAAGCTCCTGGTCCAACTTCACTATTATCAGTTACTCGGAATTCTATACGAGTTGCTATGGCAACACTGACCACAGTCTCATCATGTAACAATCTTCTCGGAGATCCGGTAAGCGGTACATCAGCTGTAAGAGCTACTCCAGTATCAGCGTTATATAAAGTCAACCCGAATTCTGTCGTAGCTAGACCTCCTAGACTGTACTCTTGTAACACAGCTTTCACGTGATATCGTCCAGGTTGAAGAGTAACTCTTCCGATAGACGGGACCCCAAAAGCGGTTGTATAAGGAGTAGTAACATCTAAAGTTACCTTAGTTCCAGCTTGAAACTGAACCGTACGGTATTGTATATGATCTCCTGTTCCAGTAAAAACAACTGCTGGAGGAAGAAAACACGCTAACAGTCTGGCTCCTTGAAATACACCATTTCCGTCGGAATTAGAATACCAGAGTGAACCTGGTATCTCTGTAGTAGGATAATTTATATTACCTACTTTGAGACTTTTCGAAACTCGAAGATTTTTACAGTCAATTGTGTCAGCAAAGATATCGTTGAATATGCGTTCATCTGCTAGGACGATGCTCATTTCTTAATAGGAATTTTTTTTTACAAGGTAGGGAAACCGAATGATCCGTTGGCGATACGTCCGATATTGTGATTTGGTGCAATAAGGACATGTTCGAAGGATTGAGGCATTGGTTGTTCAACTCCCAGTTGATCAGGCCATAAAATAGGATTTCCGCTGCTATCTACTGGAGCTAGAGCGTTAGCGGCGTTCTGAGCTGCTGGAGAAGGATTGTATGTGATAGTTACATTAGCTAGTTTAGAATAGTTGGTGCTACCAGATGGATTCAGTCCGCATGCATCTATAGCGTAACTCCATAGATGATAACCAGTTTCATCTGGTATTGATGTACTCGAATAATATGGTACCACTAAACTAAAGTAATCTGCACCCATAGAAAGACGAAGAGTGTTTTCGTACAACAGTTTGACAAACGCGATTGGATCCATACCGTTACCGAACGGCTCTGTTGTGTAATTAGAGTATTCTGCACCAGAGTTGGTTTTGAGGTTTTGAATTGTTGTATTTCGAGCAGCGAAATAAAGACCGATAATAGAATGAGACAACCGAATATCAAAAGATTGTAGTTGACCCGACGCCACATCTCTAAGTGGTTGAACTTGAATTTGTTGAAGTTGATGGATTAGAATATCGCGAGGAGCGTCTCCCATCTTAACTCGTTCGTCGTTGTGAACAACAGCGTATAAAGCAAACGTTTCTGCATTTTGAAGAGAAGGAACTTGATTGGGTAGACCCACGACATGAACATCGTTAACAGTTGCAATACGTATCCCTCCTGCGCCTGCAGTTCCAGGAAATACAATAAGCAATTCCTTAAAGTTTCTAAATTCGTAGTTAAGTTTAGTCTCGTTGAAAGGCAAAGCCGCTACTGGAAGAGCTCTACCAGAATCAACTCCGAACCAAAGAGGGAATGGAATGTTTAAAAATCCTCCAGTTCCTAAAGGTTGATTGATGCCTACTGGAATGACGAAGTCTGCTATATCACCTACCATGTTTCGGTAACCGATCCTTTTTGAAGCTGGAATTTTGAACTGATAATACATATCTAACCAAAAACTGGTGAATTCCTGAGCAGTAAGTTCATTGTGTGTAAGAAATACTCTATTAAACAGATTGTGTCCCAACTTGTTTACCCAACGCACTGTTGCATCTGGGAAGATATCCGGATCGTTGGCTAATTGTACCTGAGGTATTTGAACTCTAAACCATATCTGCAGCACGTAGTCACCATTACGGTTTATGGTGGCACTAACATTTCTAGAACCAAAATCTGGAGTCTGAGATTGACGCAGAGAAATAGGTACCAAAGAAAACCAGTTTGCCTTTTGAACGGTTCCTACAAACCAAGTAGTAGCATAAGGTCCACCATATAAAAAGGCTTCTAATTCCGCGTAGGTACTAAGGTCGATGAATGTAACTTGAGAACTTACACCACCTGTAGACATTTTTTATATACAAACTTTTTTAATTGCAAAATACAGCTTCTTAGACATTGACAAAACTCTCGTCCTTCTATAATAAAAAACTCTTTCCCTTATTTCGAACCTCGATATATACACAGAATGAATATATTGTTTATATTATATATCTTCTCTATATTAACATTGGTAGGAACATTTTCTCTATATTTTCCACACTACAAACGTCCTAAACCCACATACTACTGTTCATACACTCCTAATAGTTTAGCTAAGCATATATTATATTGCGATGAAAGTTAACTAAGCCTCATTTTTTTTCCCATCCACGATGGGAAAACTAGAGAGATTTAATATAGTGCTCGGTCTATTTTGTCAATAATTTGTCGTTTAGTGTTTCTTTCAGAAACATTCAAACCAAGTTCAAGAGCATAGTCATATAAGAAATTCTTGGGTAGAGAATTTAGGTTACCTATAACAGGTATCGGCGGTTGAATATCAGATAACTCATTTCTTTTTTTTTCACGTTTATTATATACACACATCGTGTCCTTTACTTCTAAACTTCTTTTTCGCTTAATACATTTCATTTTTCTATATATATAAAAATGATTAACTGGGAGACCGACACACGGTTCTCTAAGAGAAATGTCTTTTTCAATCTATGTAAATTATTTTATGTTTTGATCTATAAGAAATGAGTGGAGGACTTTTAGGACTTTTAGGATTTGGAGGAACTTCCTCTAAGACCACAGCTCAGGTCTTAACAGAGGCATCTACGCAAGTTACTGCAGATTCAATCTTGAGCTGTGCTACTGTTGCAACACAAGAACAGATGATCGGATTTTATAATGTACAGGGAAATGTGACTATTTCTAACGTTGATATGTCACAGGGTGTTGCAGTGAGTTTATCTTGTGTAATGGAAGCAACTAAACAGGCTGATATTGCCAGTAAAGTAGCTGATGCTATAGCACAGACCGCTGAGTCTAAAGGACAGGCTGTTTTATCGGCATTTGGTAATACACGATCTGAAGCTAGTACCAACATACAAAACCAAATTATGAGCAATATTTCGGCTAACACTAGTCAGGAACTTAACGTTAATGTGAGTCAACAACAGAGTATCACAGCTGCTAATGTTGGAGGAAATGTCGTTATGACTAATGTCACTATGGAACAGAGTTCCTCTATCATAGCAGCTGCTTTGATGAAAACGTCTACCTATTCTCAAGTAATAAACGAAAGCGCGGCTAAGATGGATCAGAAATCTTCTACCGAGGAGAAAAACCCTTTGGCAGATGTAATAAAAGCTTTGGGGGGTATCTTTACTTTACCTATTATAATTATAGGAGGTATTATCCTAGGAATCGTATTGATCTTTGTAATAATAAAGGTAGTCGCTAAGAAATAGTAGTATCCACTACTTAGAGTGGATTTTTTTTCAACTTTTAAGTTTTATTTAGCTTGTTAGCAACTACGACATACTTTTGTTTTATATCTGGAGATACGTTGTTGGTCCATTCAGCTCCAGCCATTTTTGCAACTTCTGTTGCCGAAATCTTAGCGTTACATTTAGGACATTTTTTCTTTTTCGTTTCATCGAGCTGAAATGGTATATCACATTTGGAACAAACCTCGAATCTTTCCCTGTTATCTTTCAACCAACACATATAAGATGTTGTGTTACGTTTTCTTTTGTGATCGAAATAATCATTGACCATACTCGCAAGGTCAGTCTTTAAATTCTCCTTAAAAGACTCCATCTTCCTATGTAATCTTCGTTGAAAATGGAAAAAATAATTTTTACAAGCGAAGAACTCTTTCTCCATACCGATGAAGTCATAGCAGAAAAATTAATTAAAAAAACCGGCCGTGCCTTTATTAAAGCAAGTAGTAAAAAACATGGAGGCGCTTAAAATTTTACTGTGTGAAAATGTCGTTAACACTGGGGAATATAATTTCTTATCTCTTTATCCAATTCCAACTAAATATAACCTTCCTAAACATGAATTCTGGAACATATATGACAAAGCATATTTAGAAACGGAAGCTCTACCGTCTTTGTTGGAAATACCGAGCAAGGATTTCTCGGTATTGAGATTTGATATAGATATATATCCTCTAAACGGTATAAAAGTGGAAAGGCTATACACAGACAAGTTAGTCAGAGCCATTCTAACCCACATTCATTTTTTAATTACCGACTCATCAGGGAAAGAATGTGATGAAAGTATAAAAAACCCAAGTAATTTTATTTCCTGTGTATTCGAGAAGAAAAAATGGACAAAAAAAGATGGCATTCACATCGTGTTTCCAGAACTGTTTATTAAGAATGATTTTCAAGAGTCTTACTTTGTACCTAAGCTTCAAGTTTATCTAGATAAGGAAGACAACAAGTTTGTTAGGACTTCGGTAGATAAAGTGACTAAGAAACCTTGGATTTTGTTAGGGAGTACCAAAGACTGTAATTCAGATTGCTCATATCGTTTAACAAGAGTTTACGACAAGAGCTTATCTATGTTAAATCTAGACAAATACAAGCCATCTTCGTTTTCAATTAATAATGAAGCTCTTAACGTTTACGGAAAACATTTTGCTAGACCAATTTACAAGAAAACTAGGTTGCCTTCAGATGTCGACAAGGACTACCATACGATCATGGAGTGGGATCTGTTACGAAAATTATCCACAAGACGAGCAGAGGACTACGATCTGTGGATAGAGATCGGAATAATATTATACAACGTAGGATGTGGAACAGAGAGGTTTCTTAATCTTTGGAAAGATTTCTCTAAGTTATGTCCAGACAAATACAACGAGCGTATCTGTGAAACAAAATGGAACACATTCACTTCCAGAAACATTAGTATAAGATCCCTGTTTTATTACTTTAAACAGGACAATCATCAACTTTTTGAAAAGATGATAGATCATCAAAATGCTAACAACTTGTATCAAGAGCTCTTTCCAGGAGGTCAGGCAAAGGAACTTCTAAAACAGGGGTGTATTCTGGAAAACTATCATATAGCTAAAATCTTTTATAGTCGATACTGCAATGACATAGTTTGGGCTCCTTTGAAGGGAAAAAGTGGCAATTGGTATAAATTTGATGGTCATAAATGGATACAGATCTGTGATGAAATATTATGGGGGAAAATTAACGCAGAATTATGTGTATACATCAACGATCTTTTTGAACAAATTCATTTGGATAGATCTGTGGAAGACGACGACGAAAAAACGGTTAAGTATTTGAGAACTAATCAGAATAACATTACTAAAAAACTCCATAACACCAATTTTGTTAAAAGAACCCTAGAAGCATCAAAATCTTTTTTTATAAATCAGGATTTTCATACGCATCTAGATGCCAACAAATTCCTTATGGGGTGTTCAAATGGATTACTTGATCTAGATAGAAGTGTTTTCAGACCCAGTTCTCCGGACGATTTTGTTAGCTTAAGTACAGGAATAGAATATCGAGAACCAACGGATGATGATAAAAACGAATTACATGAGTATCTTAAAGAACTATTTATAGATGAGGAACTCATACAAAATTTCATAGAAATAATGGCATCGCTACTTGTAGGATCAAATGATGATAAGAACATTATCATCGCCTTGGGTCCTACAAATGCTGGGAAAACACAGTTGGTAAAGCTGTTCGAAAAGACTTTAGGAGACTATTCTATTACATTTCCCAAAGAACTAGTTTATCAAAGGTCTATATCTTCGGCATCAGCTCGTCCAGAATTAGCTAGGGTGGAAGGAAAACGTATAGCGTTTGTAAACGAACTTTCTAAAGATGAACGCATGAATGTAGCAACTATGAAGGAGTTATCAGGGAATGATAAGTTCTATGCTAGGAGACTTTACATGGAAGGGAATGAAATAATACCTATGTTTACCATGTATCTATCTTGTAATGAAGTACCAAGAATCCCTCAAGACGACGAAGCATTTTGGGGTAGACTTTTGATAATAGATTTCAAAAGTACCTTTACGAATAATTCTCCATGTTCTAGAACAGACCAATTGGGAGAAAGAAGGTTTCCTAGGATTTCAAATTTAGAAGAGAAATTTTCGAGATTAGCACCAATTCTTCTTTGGACACTTTTTAATACATTTGTTGAAAATAAACTCAGATATTCCAAAGGTATTCCAAAGTGTACTGCTATACGAGATGCAACCAAACATTTCAGAGAAGATAATAATCCAGTAAACAAGTTCGTGTTAGAAAGAATCACTATAGATGATAAAGATGGAGAATTTATAAAATGTACTGATCTCTTCGTTTTCTATTCGAACTGGTATAAATCTTATTTTCCTGATCAAAAAATACGTATTAATAGAGATCAATTCAAACATGAGTTTTCTAAATTGAGTCATTCTCCTCTGGTAAAAATGAAGCCTCATGAATATTCTCGAAAGGTAGAAGGTTGGGATCATATAGTTTACGCTGAAAAGAACGATGACACTTAGTATTAGGCTACTAAAAAATGTACATCATCAATAACAATACTAATCCGATTACAATTTTTCATAAGACTTTACAACCTGGCGAAACACGTATGTTTAATTTCGCTTCGACAGTTGTTGATGTTGTAATCAGTATAGGAGATCATATTGTGTACACAAGCAAGCTTCCTTCTGAGATAACCCTAGAAATAGATGATCATAAAATTAATATAGACAATAAGACCATGCTCTTCGAATATTTCAGACCTTCTTCACATATTAACATATATACACTGATTTTTCTGCTCTGTGTTACAGCACTAGTATTATTTTTAGTAAGAAAATATGCCGCATATATTGGATAACATCTTTCTTTCATCTTGTGCCGATTTTACAAACTACCTCGGAATGAATAATTGTAATCAGAATGCAGTCGTAGTAGGAGACAATCTCGAAAATACAGTCCCATTAGTAATATTTTATATCATGGGAAAATATGGTCAGACTTACGAAGCAGCTAGAAACTTCGTTTTATCGAAACTTGATCTATCAGCTATACCGTCTGAACGAATTACTCAAGAGAATGGTAATGATGGGATTCTAGGTATAATATGGATTCCTAAACAGCACGCTTTTAGGAATTTCACATAACATAATGTACATCGGAACAAACATACTCTGCTAATGGCCATATATCACTATAAAAAGTAATAGAGTCTACTATAATTTTATCTACAACAAAATTAAGCCCGTAAATACTCTTGTTTTCTAAAAGGACTTCTTCGTATTCCCCGCTGAGAAGCTTCTCAAACCTTTCTTTCTTTCCAAATAATAGAACCCTTTCTTTATGTTTCAGAGATATTACAGGTTCTGGTTTATCCGAATAACGTCCAGACGGTGAATCAAATCTGCAATGTGGACAATATGATCTCGTATCAAACCAATTCATTATACATTCTTTACAAATTGTCTTTCGACAACAGCTCAATGTACACGGGGTTTTTGTTTTACAAAAACAAATGATACAAGAACCTGCTCTTTGTTCTTTGTCGCAAGGACTTAACCTTATCTTAAATAAGTCCGATATTGTACTAAAATTTTTGTCAAAATGATAACTTATGGTAATACTTTGACGTCTTATTTTTGGTAAAATTAATAATTCGGTAAATAAATCTGATGATACGATTTTTGAACATCTGTGCAGTATGATTCTATTTATTAACTCATCATCAATTGAAAAGAACCATAAGAAAGCAGAGGATGAAAAGATTTTAGCAACGAGTGCAATATTTATATCTCTTAAATTTATATCCAGAAAAATTTGATCAGCTTTGTAAAAAGAGATCTCGTTTAATTTGCAGTCTGGTGGTGCTAGGAATATGTCTTTAGAGTTTTCTTTGAGATGATCTCTCCAAATATCAGGATAGTAAGAAATAATTATAAGATGATTCAATTGAATTGACTCCAAGAATTGTGAAGCTAGTTCAAACCGCTTATGTATTTCTTTTACTATACCACATCTTGCCAAAGTTGAGTTGTAGAAAATCTCGTTCATTTTTAGCTGAATATCTGATTACAGAACAAAATTTTCACAAAAAAAAATTCTTATTTACTTAGGATCCCTCTTCTTGTTTAAAGATGTCTAAAATCATACGTTTTGATCGTGGAGATTTTATCTTCAATCCAGAAGATTTTAAATTGACTGCTCCGAGTGAATTTAGTAAGGTGTACTACAAACCTATCACATCAAGAATATTATACAAAAATGGAATTTGTCTTATACGTTTTCCTATACAATATGGATATGGATTAAGCGTTAGTGCAAATGAAACAAACGATGATAAATACTATTCGTTTACCTACGTTAAACGCGACCAAACTGATGAAGAAAAAAAATTCCTGAAGTTTATCGAGGAATTCGAAATCTGGTCAAAAAAGGAAGTTGCTAAAATAGCTAAAGAACAAGCAGCCTTAAGAGCAGCACAACAACCTGCTGTTTTAACCAAGAAATTAACTGAGGATTTATCAAAGAATGACAGCCTTATAAAACCATTCTTTTGTTATCCGAAAAACCCAGATACGAAAGAACCAGATCCTACTAAATTGCTAAGACACTACATCAAATTTAAGGTAGATGACAAAGGGAAACCAGACTGTACCGTACTAAATTTAGAAAACGTAAGCAAGAAGCTTAAGGTTACTGACATCGTGAATACAGAAACGACCAAAAAACCGGGTGAATATGTAATGTTAGTAAAGATAAAGGGGTTTTTTTATAGAGTGGGAGAACCTTATGAAGCATTTCTTCAAACCACCGGTGATACTGTATGCTACAGACGTAGTCAACCTCACGACCCATTCGATATAATGGGGGAGGATTATAAACCGTCGGAAGAAGACGTTGTAGAAAAGGAAAAAGGAGATGATGAAGATGAAATTTTTGAAAGAAATATGATGAAAAAAGGTGTTACTGAATAATTTTTTTAGTAATTTCCATACTAAGTATGGAAAAGAAAAACTCTTTAAACGGACATCGAGGAAATCTTTCTTAAAGCTCTTAGACGTTTATACTCTTCTCTCATTATTCCGATACAATAATAAAAAAATATAGATGTTTCTGTTAACACCACTATCTGCAATATATCTCTGGTTGAGTCAAGTATTTTTTCTAACTTCATTTTTCTATGGATTCAATCTTTAGAGAACTTAACATATCTACGGTAACCATAAACGTGGAAAGCAATATTTTTTTTGATTTAAACGGCGTCCTACAGGCCATCTTAATAGCTGATACTCTTCTAAAAGATCAAAAAGAGATCTCTCACCAAGAATATAAAAATCAAAACCATCCCAGAGGAACGATTTCGTATGTATGTTACAAAGACGAGTGGTGTGGTGTTAGACGAAAAAAAAAGAAAGCTTCTTCCAAAAAAAGAAACGATTTCGTTAATCAGGTCACGTTAGATATCTTTATAGAATGTTCTAGACGAGTAAATGTTATGATTTTCAGGAATGGAAAGATTAAACTGGCTGGATGTAAAAATAGTAACGACGCAATAATCGCAGTAACAAATATTTGGTCAATACTAACTTTAAATGGGAAAGAATGTATTACAATGACAAATAATCTTGATACATCTTTTCTATTCACAAATGAAATGATAAATATCTCATTTTCGTTTCCATTTGTAATTAACAAAATAGAAGTTAATAAGTTATTCAACTCAAAATCAGATTGCATCTCTTTCTACGAACAAACTGGACAGCAATATGTTAATATTAAAATGTTGACAGGAAACAATAAGAAAAAAGCGATAAGAATGGAATTGCCGTTAAATTCACTTCCAAGACTTTTTGTAGTGGAAATAGATAGTAAGAATCCTATGAAAACATGTTTTATGTTGTTTGAAAAACGCGTAATAATGTCTGGAGTGGATTATACTGTCATGGAACAACATTTTCTAAGATTTCGTAGCGTTTTTAATGACAATATTCATTCAATTAAGGTTTCTTAAACTTGTTAAGACGTCTGTTAATTTTCTTTTCTATGTTAGTTAAGATCTTAGAAGAAGTTTGAGACGACTGACTTTCTCTTTTTTTTGTAAAGGAGAAACAACCTCATTTCATATTCAAAGATCGTTTTATTCAGAACATGTAATTGGTTTAGTACGTATCTTCTTTCTTCCTTGATTTTATTGATTATACCTAGAATATCTTCTTCATCCATTTTAATTTATAATACTCTAAAAAAATGGACACTACACTTAAATCAAGGTTATCAAAAAAAACATTGTTAAATATAGATGGTGTTGATTTTCTAGTAATCAACGAATCTGCAGTTGCTTTCATGGACGGATTCAAAATACTTCCACTAAAACAATCTCATAGAGAGTTACTTAAAAAGAACTTTGTAAATATCAATCAACAAGCAGAACATGAGCTTTCTGCTCCTGAATAAAGGCGGCTACCAACATTTATCACAACAGGGATAATACAGTTCACTTCCTCCTACAAATACGTCAGGATTTTCCATATTTCTTCGTTTTGTATGAAGAGCACAATGTTGCTTACAAATCTCACACACAGCTTTACGTAGATCAATTGAAGAAGCTCTTGCGTAGAGTAATTCGCTAAAGGGAAAAGGTTCTCTCGTGTATGTAGATTTTAACATAGCAATAAAGATAATTTTGTTTTGATCTATCAACTTATTGACAAGTCTTGAAAGCCTTATGATATTAAAGAAATGTCCTTCGTCAAACCCGATGACATCGTATGTATCTAGTTCAGTAGGATCTCTTAAGTTATCTAGTACCAATACTGCACCTTTATATACGAGATCTCTATGTGTTTGTACGTTTGTAGTTCTAGTGTCTACAGAAGATCTTACTATAACACATTTTTTTCCAGTTAATGTATAGATTTCTATCTCTGATATCAGTGTTGTAGTCTTCCCAGCCCACATAGGTCCTATTATTAGTTTCAGAGACATTTTTTAATCAATTCAACAAAAGATGTTAAAATTAATTTTTCCACTCCATAGGAGTGGAAATATTATTTTCAGGATTATCAGATAGTGATCCCTAATTTTGAGAGTTTCAAGGAGACTACATCGTTGTTGAAGTTAAGCATCCAATGAGGAACATCCCAATACTGTTGATTTCCAGGAACGTTTTCTTTTGTCAGCTTGTCTTTGTAAATACACATCAAGGCTAATGCGGGATATATGTGACAGAACTCTCTACCGATTTGCTCCGATCGTAATATCCAGTACTCGGGTGCTTCTAACGTTTCGAGAGTCTCAGTAAGATTGTATGTCTTATCATCAGATTCCATAATTTCTATCCAGGATGTGAGTTTTGTTTGTCTTTCCTTTTCTTTGTCTATTTCAGCTTGTAATCTTTTTTGTGATAGCATTTTTTTCTTGTAAGTATTTGTGCATAGTCTGTTGCTACCTGATAATACGTTTTCCTTTTTATTAAGTTTAGATAGATATGTACCTGGATGATTATCGTGCATGATCAACTGATAAAACTTGAAAAACTGTTCGCTGGCTATAAACCAGTACTGAAATCTATCTCTATTTCTAGGATGAACCACACCGCATATGATATCTGCAGCAAGGTCTGTAGGCTTCATACGAGTACGCCATTCCCGTTTTAAGAGAGACCTACCAGTGTGGAAACAAGCTACAGCCTTTTTCATAATTTCATTGGCTTCGTTCGTCATTTTCTCAGTTACATTTTCTGTCATCAGTTTGTCAAATATTTTATTGTCTTCTATTTTCTCTAACAAATGTTTCGCTTCTTTATATAAACGAGCGGCTTCTTCTAATATCTTGTTTCCCTGTTCTATCTCTTCTGATGAAGCTGTAGGCTCTTTCAAACGGATCGGTCTAATAACGGTTCTTTGAGAACGAGGAGGAACACTGAATTCTCTAAAAGTCTGGAGTTTAGTATTAAAATAGAAAGTGGAGTCCTCTTCTAGCATATCTATTTCGCAGTAATTTCCGCTGTGAAATGCTATCGTATGATCATAGTCATTACAACAACCACGACAACACGATTTTCTTGTTAAAAGTGGATGTGATGTTACCAGCCCAGAGTATTTTTTATACGTCATCACACATTCTCTTTCTTTCACATCAGAGGAAAGCATGTTATATTCTTGAACAGAAATCTCTTTCTCACCGTGTAGTATAGAAACAGGCTCTCCTTCTGGTAAAACAGTTTGTACACGTCGGAAGACGAGTTGTTTCCAGGCTTTCCTTATCTTTGAATGCAAATCCATTTTTGATAACTTAGGTTCTTAACATGAACAAGGAAAACTAAATTTTGTAAGGGTTTTAGTCTTTACAATATGACTTCAAATATGTGTATGTACATCGGGTAAGACAACACTCTTCAAAGATATTGCCTATGGTGTATCTATTATTACATAACCCCTTGATTATATTTATCAACTTCTGTTCACATAAACGATCTGATATAACAGTTGACAACAAAACGATTAATAAAATGTACTTCTTCATTTCAGGCGAGGAAGACTTCTTCAGTTTTGAAGACATCGAAACTAAATTTTGAGGGCTAAATAAAAATGACATCTTCCTTGAAAATTCGAGAAAGATACAGACATCCAGAACTCTACGATTTCGGACCATGGTACGATCATTATATAAGACCGTTCGGAAAATGCAATCCTGATTTTTTCGATACAATCCTAATAGGAAATGATCCTAGAGGAGTAAAAGTATGTACTCGTAAAAAAGAAAACAAAAATCCCTTGAAAAAAAATACTGAACAACAAACATATCGTTACTCTAGACGGTTATATGAACATAATAGAGAACCTATAGAAGTTTTTAATGTTTTCCCTAGAGTTCCACCTGAAGAAGGATATAACATATATAATGACTACTATAAACTAGAGCCTTTCTTTAATGGAACTGGTTTATATAAAATGGAAACCTGTTCTAATATAAGAGAGTTCGCGTATTAGGTTATCTAGCCAGCATAGCATAACACTTTTCTTTTGTTCCACAGCTGACCCATCCAACACCTTTATGTACGGCTAATCCATGATCTGGTGTCCAACTGTAATGTAAATAGGGGTAACACCCTCTACAAGGGGTATCATCTCCGGTTTGAAATTCACGATCTTTTACCAAGATATTATTGTACATAAATGCGTTGCAGGCATTTGAGTCGCAAACAGGTTTATACGGTTCTGGTGGTGTCGTAGCAGTTGTAGATGGTGTCGTAGATGTAGAAGTAATGGCTGTTGGTGTAGTGGATGTCGGCGTTGGTGTAGAGGATGTAGTTGATGTAGTTGATTTCTTTTTATACATATAATAAGCTACGCCAAGAATAAGAATTACACCTAAAATTCCTATGATAATTATGACTCCTAGCATACCCATTTATTTTGTCAAATATTTAAAGGAGAAGTTAATTTAAAATGTCAGAAGATAGATTATACAGGTTATCAAGATTGATTAAAGATTTAAAAATTGCTATATATTCTTTAGTAAACGAATATAGACGTTTAATACACATGTCTTGTTCTTCAAACAAGGACTTTACAAAAATGTGTCGTGCCTCTCATGGTCAAATTGATGAAAAAGGTAGTATTTACGTAACAAAAAACATGTTAGAAAACTTCGCAGAGCGTTTCAAAAACAAATGTTTAGAAGAGGCATCTTATTGGGCTAAGTTTATCCCAATTTTAGATATATTTGTTCAGAACATGTTAAATTTTGAAGATCCTATTGTCTTGCTGAAAACTAAAAATGAACAGTTACGATATATTTACGAATGTTGGTTCGGAGATGTCTACAAGGTGAACTTCGAACAAGGGATTATAATGTTTAAAAATGAGATAGAAAAAAAGAAGAAGAACATCAACCTCGAGTTATTCAAAAGTTTGAGCGAAGTAGAGGAAGAGACACTTTTACAAGGACTCCCATTATGAGTTTAAAGAATTTTCGAAGGTCCTCTCATTTCGCCTTGCTTTTTGGGATCTAAAATGTTAACTAAGTCAGTTAAGTTTGTTGTAGTTTTCTTAACATGAAATAAAGCAGCGTGAGTCAACATCAAATACAGAAGTTTGAGTTCTGGAGGAAAACCCTCGCTCCAGTTGAGGTAAGATCTTTCGCCTATTTCGATTAAAACTTTTTGATATTCGTTCATATGTTGCGTTTCATATGCTGTGAATCCACTTAAATCTATACTTAGATATTCAGTACACACCTTTTCAACGGCAAACCACACCATCGTTATGTATTGACGAGTCTGACTAACGTTCTCGTCTAGTATAGCCTCTCTCTTAACTTCTTTTAGAATTCGTTTGAGTTCGTTAAGAGGTGTAAATTCATCATAATGTGGAAAACTTTTGATATCGTGATATCTCTTAAGTTTTTTTAACGACCATAAGATATCACCTCTTTCTTCTATCAGCTGTGCTTGCTTTGTTTTTTCGTCTATTTCATCTTCCTCATCATCATCGTCTGAATCTTCTTTAGGTTGAACTTTTTCACTTTTAGGGGGAATAGGTTCTTCAACACGACCTCGTTCATTCACATCTTCGTCATGATCGCGTTCCCTAAAATGGTCACTCTCTGAATCTTCTCTGAAGTGAACACGCTCGGAATCTGAATCTCTAAAATGGACACGCTCGGAATCTGAATCTTCTCTGAAGTGGTCACGCTCTGAATAGCCACGTTCTGAATCTTTTCTATCATGATCTTCATGAAAGTGATCAGCTTCACTATGTTCGCTATCATTTTCGCTACCTCTTTCACTATCTCGTTCGTCATAATATCCATCATCCTTGTCTTCTTTAGATTTCTCTAGGACTTGAACGACAGTTCTTTCCAGATCTGATAATCTTGCAGTGGATGTTATAGTAGGTTGTTCTTCATTTAAACATAATAAAGGACGTAGTTTATTCGTGTTCTCTAATTTTGTTAAAATCAGTGACGATGTACTTAATTTAGGAAATGAATTTTCTATAACAACTGGAAGTTCGCTAGGATTTAAAGGTATTTTCTCTAATCTCATTTCTCTACTCTTTTTGACTTAAGTTTATGCAGAAATGAGATAAAACCTTCTAAGGTAAGAGTTCTGAAAAATTTGTGGAACCGATAAGGTATTTTATCTATCAGTTTATCATAGATCTCTGCAGAATCTAAGTCATAATCAATCTTCATAGGTTGTAAAGGAGTTTCTTTTAGGAATTCTAATGATTCTTTCGTTACTTGAAGACTAAGTTGTTCATTAAGAAAATCTGCTAAGTCCATTTTACTAGTGATTAACTTTAATACTCCTTCAAAAATGAGATTCATCAACTCTTTATTACCTATCTATCCAGGTATATCTAAAAACATTTCAAAAGAGTTGTTAGAATTGACTATTTTTAGTCAATTAGTTAATAAAACAGAACAGAATATCAACGGATTTAGAGGCTATCAAGTTTTTGTACAAAGATTTCTATCCCCTCTGACTCCATATAGAGAACTATTAATTAAACATTCAATGGGAAGTGGTAAAACTTGCACTGCGTTTCTTGTCATCATGATTAATTATCCTTTACGATTGAGATCTAGAAAACAGACGTGTCTGGTTTTAGCACACAATAAGTCTCAGATTAAAAATCTTCGTTCCTTATTAAAAACATGCATAACGTATCTTCAAGATATAAAAGAGTACGAAAAGACTTTACTTGAGAATCATATTAATGATAATGTTAAGTATAGGACTTTCAGTTCTGTCATAAATACACCTATAAACGATACGCTACAAACTATAACTATAATTATAGTTGATGAAGCTCATACTATTCATCATAAAGAATCAGAGTTAGCCTTATATAGACACATGATGAATCTTTTTGAAGTAGCAAGAGAACGTAAAATAAGAATATTACTTATGAGTGGTACCCCAATCACTAACTACTTTTCGAAACTATTCCAACTGATGGATTTAATCCTTCCAAAAGATCTTCGTTTTAGTGAATTCGAAAAATCAAAAATTAAGTCCTATAAAGATTACAACGATGACGATGATGAAGAAAACTTGGAGAAAGAACGTCTAATTAACGATATATATTTTGATGGTGATGGAGAATTAAAACCAGAAGCAGTGGAAGTTATAACAAAGAGATTTGAAGGAAGAATATCTTCTTTTCAAATAGTTTCCAGAACAACACGATTAATAGAAATGGGTCAGTATTATGACTTTAAATCCAGAAAAGGAAACGATATTAAAAGTGCCACAACGTCTAAAAATAAAGTATTTATAGACGAAATGGTAGGCATACAAGCCGAAAACTATAATAAAATTCTGACTGGTGTTCTCCAAGAAGATGAAACATTAGTTTCTCTTTTTGCTTTGAAATTTACACAAAATTCATATAGGATGATAGAAAATGGTCAGAGTATAAAATTCAATAACATAGAAATAGAAAAGATAGTTAAGAACCCCGAGACTCTAAGAACTTATTCTGTCTTATATTACAATGTTCTATTTGAGATGGGAGAAATAAATCCCTATCAATATGATAAGCAAAAAGAAGCTGTGTTTTATTTTAATGATTTGGTACATGGAGCTGCTAACATGTTATTCACGTTAATACTACAGGCTCATCGGTTTGAACATCTTTTTGGAAATAACATTTACAAACTAATCGCTGAATTGAGGAATGGAAAAGCACAAAAAAAGAAAAGGTTCGCTGTTATATCTAGCAATTTTGGTACTACTAGTGATGTAGAAATAGACTTACTAGTTCAAATTTTTTCACATGAAAGTAATAGATACGGTGAATATTTAAGACTGATCGTAGGTAGTAAAAGGGTAGCTCTTGGTTACAATCTAATCAATGGCAGACAAGCCCACATTCTTCTACAATGGAATTCTCCTTTGATGAATCAAGCTATAGCAAGAGTAGTACGTGGACATACAAATTTCGGAGAAAACTCCCTGGAAAATTACGTACGTGTTTATAGACATTTCATCATACCTTCAAAACTAACTTCGTCTACTAAGGAGACATTATTTGAAAGACGATTAAAAAAAGTAGAAGAAAAAGAATTGCGTAACGCTAAGATATTGCATTTAGCAGATAAGATGGCTGTAGACTGTTTTATCAATTACGAATATCATACATCAAACGCGGCTCTAGATAATACAGTAGACTGTAATTTCTTACCATGTAAAGTGAATTATGATTGTGGTAAAATAGAGACTATAAAAAGTTCTACTGATAATTCTTTTTTATTTCAACTTGAAAATCAAAAGATTTCTTTGCTGCAAGACTTTTTGAGCAAATTGATAAAACAAAACTTGATTTCAATAACTCTAGACGATTTATATAATCACAATTCCCAGTCTTTTACGGAAAATGAGTTCTTGTTCTACTTATTGAAATTAATATTGGAACAAGTTGTTTTTGAAGATGCATTAGGTTTTAGAGTCACCATAGGATGTTTAAATGACGTCGTTTTTACTAAAAGAAACCCATTTATTTGTACCTCTATGGATGCTATTTCTAACATAATTTTACCATCAGAGTTGTTATACAGTTATTTTCCATTTACTGTAGATCAGTTCTTTGTTATAGATCATGAAAGAAACGATATCGACTCTCTGTTTTCACCTGTTAATTCTAATAACCAAATATTGGAGATCTATGAAAAACTTAATATATTAACAAAGGTGTGGGTATTTGAATATTTGATCCCTGAAAAAGAAGGTATAGTAAAAAACGTGATAACGAAAAAAGAAAGGCATAACTTCTTAACTGCACAAACCGTTGTTCCTCGAGTAGTAATGGTTCATAAGCTTATTCCGGAGTTTCACTTGAAACATCACAAAGTTAAAAAACCTGAAGATATAGTAGACGGGCTAAGAATGTATATTGATAAAAAGTGGAAATATTTGGCTCTACCGACAACATCAGGTTTGGCATTGGCTAAACTTTTGTTATCGTCTCAAGAGTCTATCATAGACGAAGAAAAACCGTTGGACTTCATATTAGTAAAGGATGAAAGTGGACTTATTAAAAGAAAAATGAAAACAGAAAGTAAAAATCGTAAAGGTCGTAACTGTCAAACTCTCAAAAAAACCGATCTCTCAGAATATTTAAACAAATATCTCAAATTGATAAATGACAATTTTGGAACATATAGAGAGAACTTGTCGCTTTTTTTTCAAAAATTTAATATCCTAAAAGGTAAAGTCCCTAATGATAAAAATAGAGCAATTGCGTTGATACGAGAAAAATATAATGGAACTACAAAAATTCAAGAAACATGCGAGCTATTATATCAACTACAACAGGCTATGTTTGAAAAACGGTGAAAAACCGTTATATTTGACAGATATTTTAGAGATCGAACAGATTCATCACTTGAAATACGATATTGGAGTTCCTATAGAATGTGCTCTTAATCACCTCAAAGTCAACTATTATGATAAGAATAAGATCTCGATAGTTTTTGGTAAAATTACATGTAGAGGCTGCTGTCATATTAATAATCTGGTTTTTGATAATAATACGTATACGTTTCATACAATACCTTTTTCTCATAATATTCATTCAATGCCTACATTTATAATATGGACTATGATGTATATAAACGAATGGATGATGATATCATATGACAGTGTGATTAATGATTTGGTTTTCTACAACTGCGATACATTTGAGAACATTGTAAAGAAAAGCTGGGGTCTTAATCAACTTTCTATACTTCCTAGGAACCAATGTCACATTTTTTCTAAATCGTTAAAAAGTATAATTTCTAATACCGCTGATGGATTTACATATATCATGTCATATTACAGACATGATCAATTTTGTTTTATTAACAAGAAACTGAAATCTCTTTTTCCAGGAACAATTGAGGCTCTTATCAGATTTCATTATCCTCCATTCGATGGTTTAGAAGGTCTTGAAAGCTGGGAAATAACTAATAATTATAAAAGAAGAATAGCTTCTAGCAGATTGAAACGTTTTTCTATATCGACTTAACTTTCAGCTTACTTCTACACTGGTCCAATCAAAGAGATTGGACATGTTTTGGGTATTAAGGCGAATATATCTAGTAGATAAGTTTTTTTTTTAATAAAAATGGTCACTAACGATGGAGTAGGTCGTCTTCCAAAATATAAAGTCACATTAGATGTAAAAAGAACGAGGGGTCGTAAAGCTAGAAGCGTATCTGTGGCTAGACGAAAACGTTCATCTAGTCAGTTACGAAAGCGTAGCAGGTCTCGAAAACGCAGTTCTTCTCGAAAGCGTAGCAGGTCTCGAAAACGCAGTAGGTCGCGAAAACGTAGTCCTTCACGAAAGCGTAGTAGGTCTCGAAAGCGTAGTAGGTCGCGAAAGCGTAGTAGGTCTCGAAAGCGTAGTCCTTCACGAAAGCGTAGTAGGTCTCGAAAGCGTAGTCCTTCACGAAAGCGTAGTAGGTCTCGAAGGCGTAGTCCTTCACGAAAGCGTAGTAGGTCTCGAAAGCGTAGTCCTTCACGAAAGCGTAGTAGGTCTCGAAGGCGTAGCAGGGCTATACGGGGAGGGAGAAGATCGTCTTCTAAGGACAATCTTGTGAAGTCAATAAGAACTGCTGTACGTCGTTACAGTCCCATAACTGGTAAAAAAGGGTTATCTCCTGCAGATACTAGACTTATGAAATCTTTAGAGCGAGTAGTAAGGAGAGCTCGAGGTGGCAGGCGTTCTCCGTCAAAAAGAAGGAAGATGATTGGGCCCAAAAGAAGACCAAAAAAATATTTAACTCCTCTTGGTCCTATTGAAAGACCACCTAGCTATAGAAGTCCGTTTGGTCCTGTTGAAAGACCACCTAGCTATAGAAGTCCGTTTGGTCCGGTTGAAAGACCAGCTAGCTATAAAACTCCTCTTGGTCCTATTGAAAGACCACCTAGCTATAGAAGTCCATCTGGTCCTGTTTTCGGACCAGTACAAAGACCAGCTAGCTATAAAACTCCGTCACCTTATAAGACGCCGCTTGGTCCAGTAAAGCCAGCGACTCGTTAAATTGTATATTCCCCTCTTTTTAGAGGAAAGTGAAGTTAATTTATAAAGTAACAGCCATGATATTTTCTCGACATAAGGGACACCTCACAAAATGTGGTTTTTTTGTAGAATCAAAAAAGCACTTCAAATGTGAACACTTGTGTCCACATCTTATAAAAGTACACAGATCTTCTCCACCATCTAAACAAATACAGCAAATTTTTTCAATATAACTACTTCTATCACCATTTATAGGCTCTCTTGTCAAGAAAATAATATCTTTTTTGTAAACATGATAAAACTGGAAAGATGTAGTTAAAGATTGATCTAGGTCATCAATTTCGTTAGATCCAGATATAAACTCATCTAAGACGCTAGTATCTTGATCATCGTCTTCATAAAGTTTCCATACACCGTTAATATTCAAAACAGTGAATTTAAAAGGGGTAGCAGTGGTGTCTTTAAACTCTAATAATTGTTTTTCATCTGAATGACAGTGGAGGTTTACTTTACTTTTAGGAGATAAATAATCTGCACTGTTAACTCTTTTACCATCTATATCCTCCAATATAAATTGTATAGGAATACTAGAGTAATTCTTAAGGGTATACATAAAACTTCCTGTGGATCTAAAAAGAAGATTTTTCTCTTTGCTAAATTCTATATCTGTGAAGATACATTCCTCACCGCTATCCATCTTGGCGGATAAAGTGAGAACAACTTCCCCTTTTTCTGAAAATAAAGCAATTGGGTTCGTCATTTTTGTATCGTTTATGTAAACTCTTATTTCCGATATAAATTTTTTTTTAAATAGAGGTAGTAGTTTAAAAATCCACAATGTTCACTGTTACTGATCTTAGACGAGAGACTTTTTTGGATGTTCAATTTAAAGAAATCTATGAACTTTATAAAACTCACCAACAAATATATTGGACTCCAGAGGAAATAGACTTAACAAACGATAAAGAGAGTTTCGACGCCTTACCTTCAGATGAAAAACAATTCATAAAGAAGATATCGACGTTTTTCCTAATCTCCGATGCCGTAGTTAGTGACAATGTTGATTTAATATCAACTTGTACAGACTTTAGGGAAGCAAAGGCATTTTATGCCATCCAAAATGCTATAGAGAATGTGCATATTGAGGTATATGGAAATATTTTTTCTACTCTTTTTGATAGTAAAAATTCTCAGTTGTCTATAGATGAAATAACAGCTATGCCCAGTGTTATACGCAAAAGAAGTTTTTGTATGAAAGATTATGGGTCAATGAGTGATAGGAAAAACCTCGGTCTACATGTACTATCAAACACATTAGTGGAAGGAGTTTTCTTTGCGGCATCTTTTAGCGGTATTTTATGGTTGAAGAAAAGAGGTAAATGTCCTGGTATTGTTAAAGCTAATGAATACATAGCCAGAGATGAACGCTTACATTGGAGATTTGGATGTGAGATCTTCAAACGTTTCTTTTCTAATTTGCTAACAAATGAAGAAGTTTATGGTTTAGTTTTAGAAGTTTATAATATAGAAGAAGAATTCATAACTGATATCATATCGAGAGATATTGGAGAAATGACACAACAATCTCTAACAACCTATGTTAAATTCTGTTGCAACGAGATCCTAGAAAACATTGGATTGAGACCTTACTTTACAGATATCTCTCAACCCTTCGAATTTATGAAGTTTTTGAATTATCCAGTAAAGGCTAATTTCTTTGAAACAAGAGTAACTAACTATTCATTACCGTCTACTCAAAAACGATTTACTTACAACGAAAATGATAAATTAGTTTATTCATAAACGGTAAGTTTTCCACTTAAATTAGTGGAAATTTTGAAATTCAAGTGAATTTTTTTAACCAATCTAAACACTCTCTGTTTTCTATAGATTCAACAGGAAACAAAATCCTTCCGTCTTGAAATGCTTTACCTATACCTTTTGGAATTTTCCCTCTTTTTAAATAAGCTTTTTGCATCTTGCTTATTGGAGAAGAAATTTTATTTAGATAATAATCTAGTGACTGATCAATCCTTTTTTTCATACACTTAAGAATTTTATCCGGAAACTGTAACAAATATACTGAAAATAACAAATTGTAAGTAATACTATTGACAACACTATGATTTCTGATTTGATCGTTAAGTGGGAAACAACAAATAATTTTTTCATCTTTAGATAATTGATTTACATAATTTGTTCTGAATATGTGAGAAATATCGCATTCAGATTTATACGAGTCAATATGTACAAAACAATGAAATGGTGAAGATGGATCTTTTTGATCTTTTAAAAAAACACCACACTGTAACGTTAAGACCATATCTAACTCGTTAATAGGTACAACGTTAAGATCCAATAATAACGATACTTCCCTGGACGATTCCTTCATCCATTCGAGCATAGAATCCGCTCCTACATTGATTTGTATATTCCAGAGACAACAGAATTCTGAAATGAACCCTAGTATTTCCAAGAAGAGTTTCAGGTCTATAGGTATTCTCAGCTCTATTTCCTCTATAGAAGGTTTCCATTCGTGTTCTCGCTGTAGCCATTTCGGTTGTATCTGTATCAGTTTCTGAATCATTAGATGACGATTATCTGAAACGCTACTGTAGACATTCATAAATTGAAGCAGATTACATTTTTCTAGTAAAAAATCACTAAAATACTTTATCAAAAAAAGAGAACTGTTAGCTAATGTCAGAAAATCAAAAGAGCCATCTTCATATTGTATAGATAAGTTTTTCAAATAGACTGAAGATTGAATAAGTTTGATCCTATAAGATTTGTCTTTACACATTTCTTCTATCTCTTCCATAGAAAATCTTGGAAATGTTAGTTTAAACCTCTGTGTTACTTGTATAGATGTTATGTGAGATTCTACCTTTTCAATATTTGTTATTCTATTTAAATGACATTCACATTTCAGTTTTTCATTTTCTTTATACAGAAACAGATCATCTTCATCTAAATAATGCATAAGCTTTTCAAACAAAGATGAAGCACCACATATTCTGTTGAAGTCTTCCATAACCGGAACAACTTCTTCTACAGATAGTCTGGCTGGAACCGTAACATCTAGGAGACTTGTTTCTAACATACGTACACTTTCATTTATTTTATTTCGTATTCTATCTGATAGCTCGTTATGTAAGTTTTTTTCGAATAATTTAAGAGTTTTGTGAAGAATAGCTAAGGTATTCCTTATGTCTAGTAGAGCAGACTTAGTTTTCTTCTCTTGTTGTTTCTGTTGTCTTTTTTTTTCCCACCATTTGAAATATTCAGTCGAATATTTCTTCGTTCCTTTCTCTACTACAGATAGGAAATCATCTTTCAGTTTTTCACATGGAACCTCATTTTCTGATTCTACTTCTATTTCTTCAAGCTTATAGGTTATAATAGGAGTTATAGGAGCTTTCACAAAGTAATTTATTAATCTGTTCCATTTTTTGTCGGAAATATTTTTTGGAAGATCCCATCCTAGTACTTTTTCACATAACGAAATTAGATGAGATCCAAGTTTTCCTGGAGTAGTGTCTGTTACTTTAACTCGAGACAAATGGTTTTGAAACGCAGCCTGGTTAGGAAAACGTTGAATTAGTTTTCTGAGAAACCAATTTTCTACTAGGAGACTCTTATCATTTTTAACATCCGTAGTCAGTGAAGTCAAATCATCTTTTATCCGTTTTAATTCTTGATCAATCCATTCTTCGTTATCCAAAGTGTTTGCGAAGAATCTCTTTGATATTTCAGGTAGGTCCAAATCTGCTTGAGAGTATTTGAACAGTTGGACTTTTTCTACAAGATATAAGTTACCTTTATGAGGTAGGTAACAACAATCTGACTCTTCTAACTTTCCATTCGAATCAAGACGTGGAAATAAATGCTTCTTATACAAGTCGAATTCTTTTTTTAGAATGTTTCGACAATCATCGTTTCTATCAAAACTTTGAAAATCCCAGACACTGTTGTCATCTTCTCTGATATAGTAAATAACTGTGTAAGGATTCATTGTTATAATAGCGTCTTGAAAATGTGTATAAAAAATTTTCTACGAAAAATGAAAGAATTCAGTTATATCAATCATTCTTTGTATCCATATATACAGACTGACATTTATAAGACACCACAGTCTATATTAATACCAAGTAGAAAGCTACATTATTATAGACACTCTTATATTCCAGCAAGAGATATAAAATCATCGTTCTATTCGACAAATCATTTTTGGTGTAAATTTCCTAATTATTATGAAAAATCTTATTGATAACACTTTAATCCTAGAATGTACGTAAAATGGATGATGATCAATTTAATACTTTAAAATACAAATTACCCTTTCTATTAAAAAAGGATAAGGATCAATTTTACGTTTGTGTAGCTTTATTAAGAAAGGAAGTTAATTCTCTAACTAACTTTCAACTTGTAGATCTTTTTTACACATTTCACTCGTTGAATATGTCAAGGTTATGGCTGAGTTATCTACAAGACATTTATGACCTGCTAACGTTACCTCAACAAATAGACATTCTGAAGTTTACATGTCTTAATATCGATACTGAAGACCATATAAATATTGTTAAATTATTAGCTGACAAAACTTTTAAGACCGTTATAAATGATCCTAAAAAAGATATATTGGCTTTCGAAATCTCTTTTTTGAGTAGTAAATTTTTCAAACCTCTTCTCTTTTCACAACTCAAGACTATGAGAGTAATGAATAGAAATCTCTCACAGTATCTTACCGAAAAATGTCTGGAAATTATTTCAGATACTAACATAAAATTGATATGTTTAGAAAAGTTAGGTTCATCTCGAAGTTATACACAGGAAGAAAAGGACTATTTATTAAAACTTGCTGATTCTTCTGATTATGTAGGGAGAATTTTAGATATATGTATAAGAAATAATGATTCAGATATGTTAAGTAAAGCGTATAGTATCCTACATAAAGAAAAGGACATCAAGGTATATAATCGTCATAATGCCGTTCATTATTTTGATATCAAACCAGAAATTCTGAATAACATAAACATCGTCGAAACGTCAACTCTCTTAACAGACGTAGATGAACTAATAAATATTTCGAAGTTACTTCCATGTTCTGTCGACGTCATTTATTACATCGTCAATATTATCCTGTCTTCCTCGTATGAACTGTCAGGAGTTTCTATTGAAAAAATATTTGTGTACTTATGGTCACTTCTTTGTGATTTTGAAGAAAAGAAATGTCTAGTAGAAGAAATAGCTACATACGATTCTACTATTTGTTGTTATGGTCTAGTAATAAATCTATTCATATTTATAGGAGCTATAAAAAACAAAGAATTATTAGACCTTAACAACTTACAGGATCAGGTGATAGATAAATTGAAGGAAATTTATCCTCCAGATCATGACTTCTGGTCTGACGTTACTTTAATAGAAAAAGAAATGAAGTCTATGGCCTCTCAAGTTGTTTCTTCCAAATGAATATAGTTGAGCGAGGTCTTTGTGGAAGAGAAATATACCTCGATGATTCTTCTAAACCAGCTCTAATTTTATATCGATGATTCATAGCAGAGTAAGGTGGTAAATTTAAGGGCTTTCTCGGGGAAGGAGAACGTCGTCTAGGTGGAGAACGTCTACGAGGTGGAGAACGTCGTCTAGGTGGAGAACGTCTACGAGGTGGAGAACGTCGTCTAGGTGGAGAACGTCTACGAGGTGGAGAACGTCTACGAGGTGGAGGTGATGGAGAACGTTTCCTCTTAGGTGCACAACGTACCTTTTTAGATAGAGAACGTTTTCGTCTCCTTCGTGGAGGTGAATAACCTTTACATTCGCATGTAAGATGCATCACTTTTTTAATGTTGACTTGTTTTTGAGGTATGTTCGAATTTTCTCCATATCTTCATTAGTTAATACTACAACCAGTTTATCGTCTGAATAGTTGATTTTAATATCTGTACACATTATAAGATTCACGAAGATCTGTATTTTATCTTCTTCAGAAAGTTGCATTTTAATTTAGAGCTACCTACAAAGACTAAATGAATGTTCTGATCAGGAAACATCTTTGTTTTGAGCGGACAGGGAAATATATGGTTCTAATATCTCCCAGTGATATTTTTACTGACTCATTCATATCTTTTCAAATGAAAACAACATTCTCAAATGTTACATATATTTTCTTGGACAACATTGCTATAGATATCATACAACCTTTAAGAATTATCTTGATAATTTTAGCGGCTGTTTTCAGGACTAAAATGGGTATTCTTTTGACAGAAGATGTACTATCGTTTTCTTTATGTGAAAGTTATTTAAGCAAACAAATTGAAATCTCAAATAACCACTTATTTGAGATGCAAAAATGGATTGGAGTTCAAAAACGTGACCTTCTACGATTACGAAGCTATGATGGAAATGATAGATGTTTGAAAAAAGTTTTCGTCCTGGAGATATTAATCCCATGCTGGTGCGGGATCCGCCTAAAAAATTGTTTTACAACCATAGAAATATAAGGAAAGTAGAATGGCATCTAAAAAAGACGTTTGTTATCTTCTGGATTGTTCTGGATCTATGTCTCATATGCCAACCGAAGGTGTCGAACTTTTCAAACAGAGCGTTAAAGAACTAGATGAATTATCTTTATTAATAAGAAGAATAAGAATTATAGAGTTTGGAGACACCTATTTCTCTTATGATTTCAAATTAAAAGAATTAGATACAAAATTTAGATGGACTAGCTGGAAGTCTTCTATGGGTCAAACTGCATTGTACGATGCAATTGTGTTTGCTATTTTAAGCTCCAAAAATTCTAGCAGTATTCTCACCATTATTACAGACGGAGAAGAAAATAGCTCCTGGTCTACAAAGGAGTCTGCAGTAAAGTTATTAAAGAAATTTAGATCTAAAGACGGAAAAGTTAGATTGATCGGTCCTGGTACAGAGGATCACTTGATGAACACATTAGGAGGGGAAGTAGATTCAGTTTTTCCTTTAGATCCTAAAACAACTCATTCTGACATGATAACATGTTTAGGAAGCGTTGAATATCGTAGCAACAGCCAATCTCTAATTTGTGACTAGTGGAATCCTCTTTCCTGAAATTCAGGAAAATGTCATCTATCTAAAGTTTGTAACCTTTTGTCAACTCGGAAGTTATTTTTTCAAACTCCTGACTATTAACAACTTTACGTAAAACATCTATAACAGAATCAGTAGATTGTTTATGTTGAGAAACTAAATCAGAAATCCTGTTCAGATTTTCTGTATTAAGTACATTGCTGACTGGTAACATATTCATCAACTGATCTGCATCTTGTTTTAATACTTCCTTTTCACTTTTAGACAACTTTGTTAATAATTCTAGATGTTTAAAGATTGCTCTTTTACTATTAGAACCTGCTCTAGAGTAGATCTCACCAACTGGAATATCGAAAACCTGTAAGGAAGACAAATCGTCGTCTTTTATTTTTTCAAACTCATCTTTTATTGTATCATGAGTGAATTCTTTAACTGTTATAGGCTCTATATTTTTCAAATCATCTATAAATTCTCTAAAGGCTTCAGTCAACGTGGTTTTCTCTGACATTTTTTTGTGGAATTTAACTTTATTGTAAAAGAAATGGATACTGAACCAATAATAAAAAATACTTTAGCATATTATGAACCAGATAGGTTAGATCACATAGCTACATCACCTATATTCGCTGAAGAATGGCATGTAAGACCACCAGTTTACGATCTTTATATAAACAGACCCCCTGTTATACCACCAAAAGAAATCCCAAATAAAATAGAGGATCCTAGAGATTTCCCATATGGACAGTACTTAACTGTCACTAACCTTATTCCAGGAGATGAAAAAAAAATAGATCTCTTTTGTAATAAAAAATCATCTTCGTTAGCTTACGTGAATAATGATTTCACACGACATGAAATTGCATTTAGAGAAAATATGACCAGAATTTTGAAGAAAAAGTTGCTCCGTAGATTTAGACATAACTGTTACGATTTATGGTCTCCGTATTATTCTTTTTAGACTTAATCTTTTAATAAAGCTCTGCTAGCTACCTCTATATCATTAGCGAATAAAGTTTTTCGTGTGCTGTTCTTCATAATGTCTTGAGCATATTGACACAATTTGACTACATCTTTTTCAACCAAATAGTGTAAAGTTTCACTGATATCTGGGGAAACTCTGGAAATATCATATTCTTTTTTAATAACTGCTTTAATAAATTCTCTAAAGGGAGTAATTGGCAATTCGTAAACTTTCTCTTTATCATCACACTCTTCATCAAAAATGATTCTTTTATCTTTCACTACAAGTGCTTTAACTCTCTGTTCAACTAGACATTTAATTTTCTTATCTAACATCTCAAAAACATCTTTAGATATCCTACCAGAAAGACCAGACTTTGTGAACAATTTTCTCAATCGCCCTTGAGAAGCTGTGAAGTTTTTTTCCTTGTGAGATTCTCTAGGCTCTTCTGGTGGCGGAGGAAGTGGATCAGTTGGTGGTGGTTCAGGTTCTTTTTTGGTTTTCCGTGGTGTTTTCGGCTTCGCCGTCAATACCACAGTTGTTTCTCCTACAGTGTCACTCGTCATTTTCTCAGAAATTTTCGTTTAAAGAGAAAGTCTCATGATATTTTAGTAATAGAAGATAATGTCTCGTATAAAAATGTGTTAGCTTCTTCATAGTCTACAAAATAAAAGATATGTGTTCTTAAACTTAATTCATAAATTAACTCTATCAAGAAGTAAGATAAGTGGGTGTTTACATACGTTAAACAATCAAACATGTCTTTCTGAATCTCGTCACTGAATTCAGAATTATAGAATGTCGTATCTAAGTATACAAAAAGATCATATCTGTTAATATCAAACTTTTCGGCCATTGTAGTAATACATAATAATCTATCTTTATCCATCGCATTTCGACACTAAAAATTCTAAAAACCTGTAATATCTGAATTTCTCTACAGTAAATTTTTGTTTTTTCTTATCTGAAAGTTCTTTTAAGAGTGAAGGATTTAGATGAATGATTTTTTCATGAAACTCTGCTAACAATATATCTTTCACTTTACGCTTAGAGTTTATAATATACTTTTTAACAAAAGCAATATTTTCTATCCTTTCTTTTTGAGCTGGTCCTCTTTCTGTACTAGAAATTTGTTCAAACGTTGGAGCATATTCTTCTTCTGGTTCAACTAGCTCAACAGGTTCTTCTGCTATCAGATCATCTAAGTTGTCTTCTTCTGGATAGATTATATCTTCATATTCGTCGTCCATTTTTTTTAGCTTAGTTACAAAACAAAATGGATCAAGCTGTTAATGTTATATTTGATGTTAAAAACAAACATCATAAATCTCCACCTCATCTTCTGCAAAGTGTAACCTCAGATGTGAAATATATACAAAACTGTTGTAAAAATACGAGAACAACTTTACACTTACCTCAAAGAAAACTATTTAACTCTTTGCTATATTTTCTTACGAAATATAGCAAAGACAATGACATATGTTTATATATAGGGTCTTCTCCTGGAGAGAATATCTCTGCTGTAGCTGAGTTATTTCCAGCAATCACATTTTATTTATACGACCCAAAAAAAACGAAAGGGACAAACCTTACAAACGTTAAGATTTTAACTCTTCCTACAGGAGAAGGTGTGAAATTTACACATCAAATTCTTCAAGAATACATCCCTAAGAAAGATAAAATTCTTTTCTTCTCTGATATAAGGAATACTGATAATAGAGGTAATGTTACTGAAGTTATCGTAGACTCGGATTTAGATACACAATTATCCTGGATTAAACAATTAAAACCAAAAGCGTTCTGTCTAAAGTTTAGGATTCCGTATGTTGATCTAAACAAGGGTAAAACTACTCATAAGGATTACATCGACGGGTACGGTGTTTTACAAGCTTACGCACCAGAAACTACCACAGAAATACGTCTAATGAATGTAAGTGAAGATGCCTTTCATAATGGAGAACCAAAAATGAAAGTTTGGACTTTGAATAATTATGAAAATCAAATGTTTTATGTTAATACTATTCTCAGAGAATGGGCTTACTATGATGATGTAGGAGACACTGTCCTTGGAGGAGACCATTGTTTCGACTGTGCTTTAGAAACTTTCTTTTGTAAAACGTTTTTAGATAAGTTAAAAGATCCTAGAGTCATTTCAAAGATTGGTTCTCCAGATGTAAATAAACTAAGAAATTGGATAAGTAATTATCATATAAAGTTGAGGCTTGAACAACCCAAGAAGCCTCCTCTTCAAACTAGTCCAGAATATCGTGGTTTGAAATTCGAACAGCCTCTACAAAATCAACATGGAAGTTTACCAAAAAGAGACAGGAATATCGCCGATTTCTTAAAGGTAACTAGTCCGATTTCACTTTTAACTGAAGTTCTTGAACAACGTGGCAGGCTGAATCTAACTAACAGAGATATCTACAATATACTTACTAAACACACTTCTCTAATAGAAGAAGCTATAACTCATAAGTCGATGAATTCTTTTAAAAACTACGAAAGATTAGAGTTTAGAGGAGATAGGGTTTTGGGTAATTGTATAGCTAGTTATTTTTTTGATAACACTACCACCAACGATATTAGCGTTTTAAATGGTTTATTCTCCGCATTTACTTCTGGTGAATTAGCGACTGAACTTTTTGCAGAAAAGTTAAAGCTTAAACAGGTTATCATAATTAATGAAGAAGAAACCTGTTTGGATAAGGCTATTGAAGATGTTTTTGAAGCAGTGCTAGCTGCAATTAACATAATATTCGACACAGAGTATCGCAGGGGTATTGGGATGATGGTTTGCTATAATGTAATTGATTCTATATTAAACGAGATAGATTTCGACAATTTTGTTCATAAAATATTTCCGCCTAAAACAGAACTAAAAGAACTCTTCAACGAGAATCAACATAAAGGTTTTATATTCGAGAGACAATATAATGTAGCTATAGGAGATGGACACTTCAGAGATGTTCACGAATCTGCTGTCGAAAAGATTAGGGTGTCTATAAATTTACCTCCAGAATTATCTGGATGGAATCCTCCAGTTTATGAAGAATATGGTCCTAGAGCAAGAGTAGAAAGAAACGCATCACTTCTTTTCCTAGAATTCTTTAGGAATCGAGGTTTAATACCCAAACCTAAAAATAGAGATCTGGGTATAAAAATGGTTAGAGTATGAAGAAATGCTGCTGGATGATCGCTTCGAGAGACTATTAATAGGGTCATCTCCTCGATCTACGAATTCTTTCTCTTCGAATATTTAGAGTCTCTAATTCACGGGGAGTTAATTCTCTCCTGGTTAAAGGATCTATATGATTTCTAAGAGTAGACTGATACAAATTCTCTACGTTGTAGCAATTTCTATCCGCAGTTACGAAAACAGATCCGTAGCTACGGTAGTCTTCGAACCAGTTTTCTAAAGAGATAGCGTCTATTTTATCTCGACACTGGTAGTAATATTGTGCTAGCCTAGCGCAAAGTTGAGGTTTAGTATACCGCTTCAAAGAATTTTTGAACCTTAAGATGTTTTCTTCTGTCGGTTCAGTTGATGTCAGTTCAAAAGCTTCCGCTACTGTAGTATAGTTTTCAGCGGTAACATCGTTTCTTAGAATA